>OLGE01000964.1_pt1 | contig 31492 bp, 22 predicted proteins | sample 1605151 | NCBI WGS metagenome assembly OLGE01 (sample SAMEA3888912, study PRJEB22519) | human gut metagenome | biome: human gut; feature: human-associated habitat; material: faeces | place: Denmark | collected 2010
TGGACAGAACACGGCGGACTTCTTCTCGCTCACGGTCAAACGCCTCACGCTCCTCGCCATACAGATCGAGTTGTGGATGGCGCCGGGATTCTTCCTTGGAAATCCATTCTTTCGCTTCATTGACAAGATTTTCGACCTCATCTTCATTATATGCAACACCAATTGTGGCAAGTTCCTTCATCTTGCCACCGATTTTCTCAGCAACAATAACTCCGATATTGCCGGATGGATATTTCTTTTTGCGGACAAACATAGTTAAAAAACCTTTCGTGTCACCCAATATTAGGTGACACAAAGATACAAAATATTGTTTATCAACAAGTTATAAAATGCATGTTTTTTGAGTGACGAAGTCAGGGGGTGCTGTCTGTCGGCGTTCTGTTTTCCGGCTGTCTGACAAATAAACGTTGTAACGGGCTTTTTCTTGACAGGATTAACCTGTTTTAACAATTGGAAACAATAAAAGCCAAACCTTTTTGAGGCTTGGCTTTTATCATGACTTGTCGGCAAGCGTCTTACCAGATGTGTGCACGCTTCTTCTTGTCGAGGAAGAGTTTGTCGCCCTTCTTCACGCCGAATGCCTTGTACCATTCATCAATCTGCGGCAATGCTGCGTTCACGCGGTACTCTGCAGGTGAGTGGGGGTCGGTCTTTATCTGACGGTCGATGAACTCCGGGCGTGCGTTTCCTGCCCATACTGTTGCCCATGAGAGGAAGAAACGCTGCTCTGCGGTGAATCCGTCGATTACGGGCTGCGGCTTCTCCTTCAGCGTGTTCTGCAATGCACGGAATGCGATGTTGAGTCCGCCGTTGTCGCCGATGTTCTCGCCGAGTGTGAGTTTGCCGTTGATTTTCTTGCCGGGCAGTGCCTCGATGCTTCCGAAGTAGTCTTCAAGCACCTTTGTGCGCTCCTGGAAATTCTTCTTGTCGGCGGCTGTCCACCAGTCGTTCTGGTTGCCGTTCTTGTCGAACTGCGAACCCTGATCGTCGAATCCGTGGCTCATCTCGTGGCCTATTACGCCTCCGATGCCTCCGTAGTTCACTGCGTCGTCGGCGTTAGGATCGAAGAACGGCGGCTGCAGAATGGCTGCGGGGAAGCATATTTCGTTTGTCACAGGGCTGTAGTAGGCGTTCACTGTCTGCGGTGTCATCATCCATTCGGTCTTATCTACCGGCTTGTTCACCTTGCGGTCGATGTAGTCCTGTCCCATGAACTCCGATATGCGGCGCATGTTTTCGTAGAGCGACAGCTTCTCGTCAATCTGCAGACGGCTGTAATCCTTCCACTTGTCGGGGTAGCCTATCTTTATGATGAAGTTGTTGAGCTTGTCCTTTGCCTGCACCTTGGTGGCTTCGCTCATCCATGTCGATTCGTCGATTCGCTGTGCGAGGGCTTTCTGCAGGTTGTGTACGAGGGTGAGCATCTGCTGCTTGCTGCTCTCGGGGAAGTACTTCTCAACATAGAGTTTGCCGATGGCTTCGCCCAGAGCGTCGCTCACAAGCGATGTGGCACGCTTCCAGCGCGGACGGTCCTGCTGCACTCCGGAGAGCACTTGGTTCAGCGCAAACGCTGCCGCACGGAAGTTATCGTCAAGCTGGCTGCTTGCATCTGCCAGTGCGTGCGACTCGGCATAAGCCTTCAGGTCGTCGAGGGGAGTCTCGGCGAGAATCTTCTCCACTTCGTGTATGGGTTCGGGCTGGCCTACATCAACGTGTGAGAAAGCCGGGAATCCTTCGGCGAGGAAGATGTTTCCCCAGTCGATTCCGGGGAAGTCGCTCACGAGCTGTGCGTAGGTCATCTTGTGATAGTTGGCATCTACGTTGCGGAGCTTCACGTTGTCGTAGCTGGCATGTGCTATGCGTGTCTCGATGGCGAGTGTCGCTTCTGCCTTCTTCTGTGCTGTCGCGTCGTCGTTTCCGGCGAGCTTCAGTATGTCGGTGATATACTTCTTGTAGGCAGCGAGCACCTTCTTGTTCTGCTCATCGTCCTTGATGTAGTAGTCGCGGTTGCCCAGTCCGAGTCCGCCCTGGCCCACTCCCACGAGGTTGTTGGCTGCATCGCGCATGTCGGAACCTACTCCTATGCCGAACATCATCACTCCTATGCCGCGCCGGTCGAGCTGTGCTGCGACGAGCTGGTACTGCCGGCGGTCCTTGATGGCTGCTATTTCGGCGAGCACCGGCTTCACGGGTTCTGCGGCTTCACGGTTGCGTCGCACGCTGTCCATGGCGAGGTTGTAGAGGCTTCCTATCTTCTGTCCGAGCGTTCCCTGCGGCTGTGGCTTTGAGGCGTACTCTTCGATGAGGCCCAGAATGCGCTTCTGGTTCATCTCGTCGAGGTCGATGAACGAACCGTTGCGTGCGTGTTCCGCATCGAGTGGGTGCGCCTTTCTCCAGCCGCCGATGGCATACTCGTAGAAGTCGTTGCCTGGTTTCACCGCTGTGTTCATGTTGGCGCGGTCGATACCTGATGTGCCCTGTGCTCCTGCCGTCATGGCAGTGAGGGAGAGGGCTAATAATAATGACTTTGCTTTCATTTTCTTTTGGTTTTATGTATTCTTACGTTTGTTCTGCGGGCGTTTTCTATTTATTAAACAGCAAAAATACAAAATTCACTACATTACGGCGTGATAATTAGCAATCATTAACCATTTGTGCCGCCAGAATGTGTGTTCCACTCCTTGACAATGTCGTCGATTCCGATGCCGAGAAGCCTCATGTCGCGGAAAAGGCTGGGCAGGGTGGTGTCGAGAAAAGCCTTGCGCCGTGCCTGCATGATGCTGTCCCGTGCTCCGGGGGTGACGAAGTAGCCCAGTCCGCGACGGTTGTATATGATGCCGTCGCGTGCCAATTGGTCGTAGGCTTTCACTGCCGTGTTGGTGTTCACCTCGAGGCTGACGGCGTATTCGCGCACGCTCGGCACGCGGTCGTCGTCGGAATATGTGCCTGCGAGGATGTCGTCGCACAGGCGGTCGGCCATCTGTATGTATATGGCCTTGTCGTTGTTGAATGTCATAGGCTTATCCATTTGTTGTTGATTACCTGCATCCGTGTGAAAATGAAGTAGGCGAGCCAGTACTGGACGGCGGCAAGCGCAATCATGGGAATCGCTGCCAGAGTGGTGAAGTCGAGCCCCGACTGTCCGAATACGGGTGTGTACGGTATGACGCTGCCTGCTGCTATCTGCACGATGCAGAGCGTTATGGTGGTGAACAGGAACCTGTTGCGCCGGAAGAACGCGCTGCCCAGCACATAGAAACTGTGTGTCCAGATGCTGAGAGCCGTTGTGAAGACGATGGCTTCGGCTATGTCTTTGGTGTTTTTCTCGTTGTCGAAGGGCAGCTTGGTCCACGTATCCAGCGATGTGATGAGCATTGGCGTGTCGGCGTGCCAGTCGGTTATGTTGTTGAAGCAGTAGCGCAGTATGTCGCCGAGTGTTGCTCCCACGACGGTGATGACAAGCCATAGAATGGTGTAGTAGGTGATGCGTGCGAGGAATTTCTCAAGGTTTGTGGCCGGGTGCATGAGCAGGGTGATGGCGGCGTGGCGCGACTTTGTGTCGGCGAAGGTGCGGCTTGCGCCGTACATCATCCATGCCGAACCGAGGAAAGAGAGGAAGAACGCCATCGCCATGAGCTGTATGTCGTAGTCGTTTACTTCTGTTCCGTTGAATGTCATCATGGTTATCATTTCCTCTGCGACGGCTGCTGCGAGCGTTATGCCGCCGAGAATCGCGAGCAGGTCGCGGTGGTTGCTGAACATCATCCACTTGAATGTGTTCCAGTATGATTTGAAGTTGAATCTGCGCATGGTTTATTCTGTTTTGTCGTTGTTGTTGTTCAGTGTGTCGTTGCTTATCAGTCCGTTTGCCACGGCGTTGAAGAGCAGTTCGAGATTGGCAGGAGTTTCCTCGCGGTTGCCGCGTCTTGCTATGACGGCGTTGCCCTGTATGCTGCGTTCGGAGTATATGGCGTCGCTCATGTCGTCGCCCGGATGGCGTGTCTCGAAGGTGTAGCTGCCGCACACGTCGTCCACGCTTGCGTCGAGTGCCACGCGTCCGTGGTCGAATATCAGTATGTGGTCGAGCAGCGGTTCGATGTCGTGCACCTGGTGTGTCGATATGATGAGTGTACGGTCGGGGGTCATGTTGTTGGCGATGACCTTGCGGAACTGGCTCTTCGACGGTATGTCGAGACCGTTGGTGGGCTCGTCCATGAGTAGGAACTTGGTGTTGGCGGCGAGTGCGAAGCTCATGAACACCTTCTTCTTCTGTCCCATTGAGAGTGCGTTGAGGTTGAGCGAGAGCGGCAAGTCGAAGTCGCGCAGGCAGTTGGCGAGCACCTCCGTTGAGAAGCGGGGATAGAATTTGCGGTTAATCAGGACATAGTCGTCGAGCGAAGTCCTTGGAAGTGCGAACTCTTCGGGTACGATGAACATCTCGCTGAGCATTTCGGCGTATCGCCGGCGTGTGTCCATGCCGTCCACGAGGATGCTGCCTTTGCCGGGGCGGAGCAGTCCGCTGATGAGGTAGAGCAGCGTGCTCTTGCCCGTGCCGTTCTTGCCGAGCACCCCGTAGATGCGGTTCTCGCTGAGTGTGAGCGAGAAACCGGAGTAGATGTCGTGCTTCGTGCCGGGGTAGCGGAAGCTGATGTCGTTGATTTCAATCATATTGTCTTGCTTTTTAATGTTGTCTGTTGCGGTGTGTCGGGTGTGTTGCCGGAGCTGGGGGAGGATGCGTTTCCACCGTGCCGGCGACTTGTCTGTACCGACTGTTTGAGTGTATTACTCTAATAGTACACTGCAAAAGTAGTCCAAACAGGGCTGCAACGCAAGTTTTCCACTGTTTTTCTGCGGAAAAATCACGTTTTTTCAGAAATGGAGCGTGTTTTTAAATGATTTTTACAATTGGGATGAATCCATCCTGAACGAAGCCGGACGGGAATCGCGGCGGCTGCTGTCCGGCGTGCCTTTCTGCCGCTTTCCGTTTCGGGGCATACCCCCGTAAATGCGAAAAAGACCGTGGCGGATCATTCCGCGACAGCCTCTTCTATGTGATGTTTCTATGTTTCCTGAATAAAAAACTGCGGTGACAGGCGTTCCGCCGTGTCTTCCCCGCCTCCTTGGTGGGGGACAATCAGCACGCTTTGCTGTTGCCATCTCCCCGCATCGGTCATCTTTTCGCCTTTAACGGCATCCTAACCTATTGCTTTCTCCTGAATCTTTACCTTGGCTAATGCCTCTTAGTGTTGTTCCTGAATCTTTACCTTAAACCAATAAACTATACCTGTTGTCCTGAATCCTTACCTTTTTCTAATACCTTTTCGTGTTATCCTTTTTTTTCAACAATCTTTTTTCCTAATACCTTTCTTCTTGTTGTCCTGAATCTTTCTTTTTCCTTTTTCTTAGTTTATCCCTGAATCTTTTACCTTGGCTTGAATACCTTATTGAGGGTTCTATCAAATTTTTCAATACCTTTTATACTTTGTCCTAATACCTCCCGGTATCTCTTTTTGACACTGCAAAATTACGACTGTTTCCGCACACAACCAAGAAACGGGGCTGTTTTTTTATGATTTTTATGATAAAATTGATATAAGTCATACAAATTGTGTGCGAACACAGTGTGTTTCTACACTTATTATGGATTGATGGCGTGTTGTGGTTTCACAGGCTTGCGGTGCCTGCTGTCGGCGGACGGGGCGGCTTTCGCGATTCTGAGTCATGCTGTCGCCGGCCTTTCCATATTCCGGCGGCGGGTTGAAGAACGGTTGTGCAGCAGCTAATATATAATAAGGTGGCGGCAACAACAGGCTTGCCCGTTTTTCAGGCGTTGCATGGCGGGTTTCAAAAGAAGCCTTGTTCGCATCGTAAAGAAGTCTTGTTTGCAATGCAAAGAAGCCTTGTTTGGAGACAAAAGAAGCCTTGTTTGGAAAAGAGGGAAAACGGTTGTTGATTTGAATGTGATAATAACGCTTTTAACCGAACAATTCGGAGTGGCTTCCAAGGCGGACAAGTTTTACTTCATCAGCATTCTTGTCAAACCAAATCAACAGGAAGTCGCTCTCTATATGACATTCCATGTGGTTCTTGTAATTGCCGGTCAGAGGGTGGGGGTCGAATTCCGCTGGGATTGTTTCGCCGTTCGCCAGCTTACGGACGATTTCCAGAAGGGCGTTTATCTTGTTGGTGTTGTTTTTTATTTTTTTGAAGTCCTTCTTGAATTGCGTGGTCTTGCGTATTGTCTTCATGCCTATTCCATTGAGGCGATGAAACTGTCAATACTTGAAATGTCCACCACTCCTGCGTCCTTTTCACTTTCTGCTTCTTTCATAGCGTCAAGTGTTGTCTTGTTAGGGATGTCGGCAGTTGCGGTTGGTTCTGGGTTGTTGTCTATTGCAATGACCCTCACGCCTTTCATAAGGCTTAATATTTTTTTCAGACTATCCAATATTGTGGAATTGTCCACTTGTAATGTCAAAGTTGCCATACGATTGAAATGTTTGTGTTCACGATGCAAATGTATTGATTTTTTATGAATTACGCAAGTTAGAAACTTTATAAGTTGCAGTATGCGTTAAACCCCAATCGGCCATTAGACCGAAACAAGTGTGTTGTAAGAGAATTTGTCTTTCTTTTCCTCCCATCTCCGCCTTTGTTTCGTCATCTTTGAAGCCTGTGGGGCTTTTCCATAAGAAACGCAACCCCGCAGTTCTCCCTTTCCCGTCCGGCTGCCACTATAACGCTGTGCAAAGGAGCTTGCCCTGCTGGCGGAATCCTTGTAGCCGGCATGTACGGCAATGGCGAATCACCCTGCCGCTTGTCTGTCGGTTTGCGGAAAACCTGTTGCAGACTTGCGAAACTTAAATCAAAATAAATGGCAAATTGTTTTGTCTTTTGCTATAATTGCCGTATTTTTGCAATGAGAAAACGGAGGAATGTGGTGCCGGCGTTGGCATGGAAGCATTCTTCCTGCAAAATCCTTGCAATAACAAAAAATCAAAAGCGTATGCAGACAATATGTCATCTCTCGGTGCTTGTGCATAAGCAGGCCAAGAAATACGGCGACCGCGAAGCCATCATCTACAAGGACTTCGGTGGCGACAAGTGGAAGTCCATCAGTTGGAACGAGTTTTCACTTCGTGTGAAGCAGGTGAGCAACGCATTGCTCAACATCGGCGCAAAACCCCAGGAGAACATTGCTGTGTTCGCACAGAACTCACTCGACTATCTCTGTACCGACTTCGGTGCCTACGGCGTGCGCGTGTGCAGCATCCCGTTCTACGCCACAAGCAGCGAACAGCAGATACAGTACATGATAAACGACGGTCAGGTGCGCTTCCTTTTCGTGGGCGAACAGGAGCAGTACGACAAGGCGCACCGCGTGTTCGCGCTGTGCCATTCGCTTGAACGCATCATCGTCTTCGACCGCAGCGTGCGCATAAGCACGCACGACCCGCACGCCCTTTACTTCGACGACTTCCTCGCCCTCGGCAAGAACCTGCCGCGGCAGAGCGAGGTGGAGAACCTCTGGGCGCAGGCCAACCCCGATGACCTCTGCAACATTCTCTACACCAGCGGTACCACAGGAGAAAGTAAAGGCGTGATGCTCACCTACGGACAGTACGACGCAGCACTCAAGGCCAACGGCGAATGCGTGCCGCTTACCGAGAACGACCGCATCATAAGTTTCCTCCCGTTCACACACATCTTTGAACGGGGATGGAGCTATCTGGCCATATGCATGGGCGCACGCATCATCATCAACACCAATCCGCACGACATACAACAGTCGATGCGCGAGACACACCCCACCTGCATGAGCAGCGTGCCGCGCTTCTGGGAGAAAGTATATCAGGCCGTGCGCGACAAGATAGAACGCTCTTCGCCCATGCAGCAGCGGCTGTTCCGCCACGCACTCGCCGTGGGACGACGCTACAACGTGGAATGCCTGCGTCGTGCCAAACGCCCCTCATTGGCACTGGCACTGGAATATAAATTCATCGATCGCACCATTCTGCGACTCGTGCGCAAGCAGATAGGACTCGAACATCCCAACATCTTCCCGACGGCGGGCGCAAGAGTGTCGCCGGAAGTAGAGGGGTTTGTACATTCCGTAGGCATCGACATGGTCGTGGGCTACGGTCTTACGGAGAGTCTCGCCACAGTGTCGTGCGACCGTCGCGGACAAGTGTGCACCGTAGGTTCGGTGGGACGCCCCATCAGCAGCATAAAGGTTAAGATAAACGACGACGGCGAAGTGATGCTCAAAGGTCCCACAATCACCAAGGGTTATTACAAGCGCGACGCCGCAAACGCACAGGCTTTCGACGAGGAAGGCTATTTCCACACTGGCGATGCAGGCTACATGAAGAACGGCGAACTATTCCTCACCGACCGCATCAAGGACCTCTTCAAGACAAGCAACGGCAAGTACATCGCCCCACAGATGGTGGAGGCCATGCTGCTCGTCGATAAATTCATCGACCAGGTGGCGGTCATCGCCAATGAGCGCAAGTTCGTCTCCGCACTCGTAGTGCCCGAATTCCGTCTGCTTGAAGAGTATGCACGCGCCAACGGCATAGCCTTCGACAGCCGTGAGGACCTCTGCGCCAACAAGAATATACACGCCATGATGATGGAACGCATACAGACATTGCAGCAACAGCTCGCAACCTACGAGCAGGTGAAACGCTTCACGCTCATCGCCCACCACTTCTCAATGGAGTCGGGCGAACTCACCAACACGCTCAAGATGCGTCGCCCCATTATCTATAAGAACTTCAAGGAAGTGATAGACAAGATGTACGAGGATTAGTTCTTTCAGTCGGCGACATGCGTCGTCGACTGAAAAACATGACTCAAAACCCAAAAGACATATATGATTACAGCCGATCAACTGAAGGATGTGATGGACCGCGCCGACGCGCTCCATCACTATTTGAATATCGACCAAAAGAAAGTGGAGTTCGAAGAAGAACAACTCCGCACACAGGCACCTGACTTCTGGGAAGACCCCAAGCGTGCCCAGGAACAGATGAAAAAGGTGAAAAGCCTCGAAAAATGGATTAACGGCTACCGCGAAGTGCGGCAGCTCGCCGACGAACTGCAGCTCGCTTTCGAGTTCTGCAAGGAGGAAATGGTGACCGAAGAGGAGGTGGACGCCGACTATGCCAGCGCGATAAAGGCCATAGAGAAACTCGAACTCATGAACATGCTGCGCCAGCAGGAAGACCCGATGGACTGCGTGCTCAAGATAAACTCAGGTGCCGGCGGCACCGAAAGCCAGGATTGGGCGCAGATGCTGATGCGTATGTACATGCGATGGGCAGAGGCTCACGGACACAAAGTGACCATATCCAACCTCCAGGAAGGCGACGAAGCCGGAATAAAGAGCGTGACAATGGAAATAGAAGGAGGCGAGTATGCCTACGGATTCCTGAAAAGTGAGAACGGAGTACACCGTCTGGTGCGCGTCTCTCCATACAACGCACAGGGCAAGCGCATGACGAGTTTCGCCAGCGTCTTTGTCACACCGCTCGTCGATGACACCATCGAAGTGTACGTCGATCCAGCAAAACTCTCGTGGGACACATTCCGTTCGGGAGGCGCAGGAGGACAGAACGTGAACAAAGTGGAGTCGGGAGTGCGTCTGCGCTATTGGTACACCGACCCCGATACGGGCGAGGAAGAGGAAATTCTCATTGAAAATACCGAGACACGCGACCAACCTAAGAACCGCGCCAAAGCCATGCTCCTGCTCAAGAGCCAACTCTACGACCGCGCCATGAAGCGCCGACTCGAAGAGCAGGCCAAGATAGAAGCCGGCAAGAAGAAGATAGAGTGGGGAAGCCAGATTCGCAGTTATGTCTTCGACGACCGCCGCGTGAAGGACCACCGCACCAACTATCAGACAGCCGATGTGGACGGAGTGATGGACGGAAAGATTGACGACTTCATCAAAGCCTACCTCATGGAGTTCCCCGTGAACGACGAACAGTAAGAAAAACGGCTGCCGGCGGCAGACGGAACCGTGTGAGGAAACGAATAAAATGTTAAACCTAAAATATTTAAAACTATGAGCCAGAAAAGTAGAATAAACCGTGCCCGCCGCGAAGCGGAGCAGGAGAAGAAAGGTAAAGCTGTTGTAGAATGGATATTGTGGGGTCTTGTAGGTGCCGCAGTGTTGTCCGCACTCTTCATCTGTCTGAGCCAATGAGCGGTACAGAGATAGAACGCAAGTTCCTCATACGCAAGGGAGCCGACTTCAAGACCATGGCTGTATCGTGCAGTCATATAAGGCAGGGCTACATGCCCTGCGAGTCGGCTACGGTGCGGGTACGCACTCGCGACGACCGCGCCTACCTTACTATAAAGGGGCGTTCCAACGCCGCCGGGCTCTCACGCTACGAGTTTGAGAAACAGATAACCCTTGATGAGGCCGAACATCTGCTGCTTTTGTGCCGCGGCGGCATGATAGACAAGCACCGCTACCTTGTTCCTTCGGGGCAGCACACGTTTGAAGTCGATGAGTTTCACGGCGACAACGAAGGGCTGCTGATGGCAGAAGTGGAACTGGGAAGCGAGGATGAGGCTTTCGTGAAGCCCCCGTTTGTGGGCATGGAAGTCACGGGCGACCGCCGTTTCTACAATTCTCACCTGCTTGTTTCCCCTTATTCGCTCTGGCGCGATACTTTGCCAGAAGAATACCGATAGCTCCGCCAATCGTCGCGCCGATGGAATTGGCTGCGAAATCAAGCCATTCGCCGCTGCGACGACCGCCCGTGCAGTAGGCTTGCAGCAGTTCAATTACTCCGCTCATGATTATGGGTGCAAGCCAGGCAAGCAGAAAAAGCTTCTTCATGTCCATCGTTTTGTGGCGGTGTGTATATTCCCACCATATCGTTGCACATGTGCCTGCATACATAAGTGTATGTGTCCACTTGTCTATCAAGCTGACATTGCTTAGTGGATTCTGCGGAATATCTGCAAAGCAAAGTACCCAAATAAATATGATATAGAAACTTGAAACGGGGTATTTGCTGACTAATTGATAAAAATATTTCATGTTTTGCTTTTGGTTTGTATGCAAAAGTAGATAAAAATTTATAAATTTGCATCATATAAACGAACTTTTTCTGGTATGACAAAAGAAAGAATCGGATTCGGAAGCAAACTTGGTATGGTGCTCGCCACGGCAGGTTCGGCCGTCGGACTGGGCAACGTGTGGCGTTTTCCATATATGGCCGGCGAGAACGGCGGGGCTGCATTCATCATGATTTATGTGTGCTGTGTGCTGCTTCTCGGTCTTCCCTGCATGATAAGCGAGTTCATAATAGGCCGCCACGGAGCCGCCAACACCGCCCGTGCATATACGCACATCGCCGGCGGCACGGCTTGGAAGTATGTGGGGTACATGGGCGTTCTCACAGGATTCCTCATCACCGGCTACTATGCCGTGGTGTCGGGATGGTGCCTGCAATACATCTTCGCTTCGGCGACGGGGCAGGTGCAGGGCGATTCGGCATACGTTGCGCGTTACTTCGCCGACTTCTCGGCATCGCCGTTGCGTCCTGTTTTGTGGACGGTGGCGATACTTGTGCTCACGCATCTGGTGATAACCCGTGGCGTGAGGGGCGGCATCGAGCGTGCGTCTAAGCTGCTTATGCCCACGCTTTTCGTCCTGTTGCTTGTCGTGGTGGTGTCGTCCTGTCTGCTGCCGGGGGCTTCAAAGGGCATCGACTTCCTCTTCCGCCCCGACTTTTCGGGAGTCGATCGTGGTGTGTTCCTCGGTGCTTTGGGGCAGTCGTTCTATTCGTTGAGCATCGGAATGGGTTGCCTCTGCACCTTCGCATCCTATTTTAACCGACAGACCAACCTTCTGAAGTCGGCTGTGCAAATCTCCGTCATCGACACGGTGATAGCCGTTCTCGCCGGACTCATGATATTCCCTGCCGCATTCAGTGTGGGAGTGAAGCCCGACAGCGGCCCTTCCCTCATCTTCATCACGCTTCCGAGTGTGTTCCAGCAAGCCTTTGCCACCATGCCGTTGGTGGGTTGGGGCGTTGCATTGCTGTTCTATTCGCTGCTTAGTCTTGCCGCCCTCACTTCGCTTATTTCGCTGCATGAGGTCTCCACGGCATTCCTTTGCGAGGAATTCCGCATCTCGCGCCGTCGTGCTGCGACACTTGTCACTGTGCTGTGCAGCGTTATAGGCGTGTTCTGTTCGCTCTCGCTCGGAGCGGCAAACGGCTTGCAGATATGCGGAAAACCGCTTTTCGACGTGTTCGATTTCGTCACAGGTCAGGTGTTTCTGCCCGTCGGTGGCTTCCTCACGAGCATACTTCTCGGATGGTTTGTGCCGCGCCGTGTGGTGAAGGACGAGTTTACCAACTGGGGTACGCTGCGTTCCACGTTCTTCGGAGTCTATCTCTTCTGCGTGCGTTTCGTCTGTCCCGTAAGCATAGCACTGATATTCCTGCACCAGTTCGGTGTGATATGACAAACGCGTCAAGCAATGAAGTCGCGGATGCTCTCGCCTTGCCGCCGGCATAGCGACCGTCATGCCCGGCTTTGATAAAAACAAATCTGTAAAACTGCAACCTATGTTCCTGAAGGAAATATTCTATTTCCGCCATACCGACCGCCTCATGGTCGGACTTCTTCTTGTTGTGGCGTGCGTCGCCGGCATAGCCTTTATGCTGACGGGCGGAGGCGGCGAATGCAGTAATACCGCAGCTCCCGACAGTGCCGCAACATCCGCTCCTGACACGAAACACGCCGCCGCCGTGATACAGTCGCACGGCGTTGCGCCACAGGCACGGCTCTTCCGCTTCGACCCCAACACCGCCGACAGTCTCACTCTGCTCAGCCTCGGACTGCAACCGTGGCTCGTCCACAACGTGTGCCGCTACCGCGAGCGTGGAGGCACATACCGTAAGCCCGACGATTTCGCACGCACTTACGGACTCACCGTGCGCCAGTTCCGTGCGTTGAAACCTTACATACGCATCTCCCCCGACTTCCTTCCTGCCTCGACACTTGTCGCTGCGCCGCCGTCGAAGCATGCCGCCGCTCTGCCGGAACTTCGTCCCGACACCGCACGCCGCACCTTCAAGCTGCGGCAGGGCGAGACCGTGCCTCTGAACACCGCCGACACCGCCGCATTGCAGCGTGTACCGGGCATCGGAGGCTACTTCGCACGCCGGATAGTGGAACGCCGTTCCATGCTCGGCGGGTTCAGCAGCACGGCGCAACTCATGGAAATCGACCGTTTCCCGGCTTCCGCCCAGGCCTATTTCACGGTGGACAGGACGGCTGTGCGGCGGCTCGACGTGAACCGCCTGACGCTCTCACAGCTGCGTAACCATCCTTACATCAACTTCTACCAGGCACGCGCCATCGCCGACTACCGCCGTCTTTACGGCAGGATAGAGAATTTGGAGACGCTGCGCCGGCTCAAGGAATTTTCGGAGAGCGACATCGTCCGCCTCGCACCCTACCTTAGTTTCTGACATGATGCGTCTGCTGACGAAATGCCATGTTTTGTTGATTGTTTTTGCAGGTTGCCGAACTTATTTATAACTTTGCCACTTAAACTGTTGTACAATGCCGAAAATCTATTATAAAACGACATGGAGGGAGACTCTGGTTTATCTGGCATTCTGGGTCATAGTCTTCCTCGCTCCTATAATAAGTCTGCACATGCGCATGCAGAGCAACCGCTCGATGCCGTTCGACTGGGACGAAGTGGGGCATGCGTGGGAGGTGCTCGCGATAGCTATGGGCATGTATTTCGTGCACAACCACTTCATCGCCCCGCTCATAATCTATCAGCGTCGCAAGGTGCTCTACTTTGCCGCTTCCACATTTCTGCTCTTCTTCTATCTGCTGGTGATGTATCTGGCGCGTCCGGCCGAAGTCCCGAAGCACTTCCGCAGTCCGCACGGCGGCCCTCGCAAGGAGTGCTGCGTCAAAGCCGGCTGCCCCAAACGTCCTGCCTATCCGCGGCACGAAGAGCCGGAGTTTATGCAGCCCCTCCCCATCATGGGACCCGGCGAACTCATGGCGGCTATATGTGTCGTGCTGCTCATGGGCATGAACCTCGGCGTGAAGTACTACTTCAAGGAGGAGCAGGATGCCGAAGAACGGCAGGAACTGGACAAGAAGAACCTGGAGCAAAGGCTTCAGTATCTGCGCTATCAGGTGAATCCCCACTTCTTCATGAACACCCTGAACAACATCCACGCACTTGTCGATATCGACCCGGAAAAGGCTAAGACCACCATCGTGGAGCTTTCCAAGATGATGCGCTACATACTCTATGAGGGCAGCAACCGCCTCATTCCCGTGCAGCGCGAGATGCAGTTCTTGAACAACTATGTGCTGCTCATGCGTCTGCGCTATCCCGACAAGGTGGCGATAACGTTCGATGCGCCCTCCGCCGTGCCCGACCTTCTGTTGCCGCCGCTGCTCCTCATCATCTTCGTGGAGAACGCCTTCAAGCACGGCATAAGCTACTGCAACGACTCGTTCATCAACATATCGTTCAGAATCGAGGGCGGACGCCTCGTCTTCAAATGCCGCAACAGCAAGAACATGAACAGGAACTGTGAAAAAGGCGGACTGGGACTCGTGAACGTACGGAAACGCCTCGACCTGCTCTTCGCGCAGAATTACAGGCTCGACATAACCGACGGCGCCGATGTCTATGAGGTGACCCTCTCGCTGCCGTTGGCAAAAGAAAATGTAGAACAAGCAAATACGCAATGATATGATAAAATGTCTGGTGATAGACGATGAGCCGCTGGCTCTGCAACAACTTGCATCATACGTGGAGAAGATACCTTACTTCACGCTCGTGGCACAGTGCCACGGGGCTGTTGAGGCGCGTGAAATAATCGACATGGAAAGGGTGGACGCCATCTTTGTGGACATCAACATGCCCGACATCAACGGTATGGACTTCGTGAAGCAGCTCTCCGCGCCGCCCATCGTCGTCTTCACCACCGCCTACTCGGAGTATGCCGTGGACGGCTACAAGGTGGATGCCGTGGACTATCTGCTCAAGCCCTTCGGGCTCGACGACTTCAAACGCGCCGCCACGAAGGTGAAGAAACGCTACGAACTTGAGAACAACGCCGCCGCACAACAGCCTGCTGACGACGACGACAGCATATTCCTGAAGACGGAACACCGCGTGATTCGTGCCAACATTGCCGACATACGCTATGTGGAGGGTATGAGCGAGTATCTCAAAATCTACATCGAGGGGCAGCGTCCCATAATAATGCTGCTCAGTATGAAGAAACTTGAGGAGCGTCTGCCGTCCTACTTCATGCGCATACACCGCTCCTATATCGTCAATATGAAGAAGGTGTCGGAAGTGAGCAAGAGCCGTGTCGCCATCGATGCCGACACTGTCCTGCCCGTGGGCGACATCTACAAGGATGCGCTTATGCAGTATCTCAGCGACCGTTCGCTGGGGCGTTAGGCATGGACGCTTGCTTGCATGGTTTCACGTTGTTATTTCCCTCATTTGAAAACAAGGCTTGTTTGCACTCCAAACAAGCCTTGTTTGCATTCCAAAGAAGCCTTCTTTTGTGTGCAAAGAAGCCTTGTTTATAAACTACATGGATTTCGCCTGGTTTTCAATGGGTTACAGGCTTGTCGTGAAACCGGTGCACTGCCGGTCTGTGCGTGACATAATCCGCTGGCAGACAGTGCCGGCATCTGCCGCCGGCAACCTGGTACAGGCACATTTATTCCCCTCCGTTCCTGCCGCTTCACGCCCCTCCGCCCCTCCGTCATGTTGCAATTAATGCCCCAGTTCATAACATTTAACTCAATGAACGGCAGGAAATAATGCAAAAAAGCGTAACTTTGCATAAGATTATCTGCACTCGGCAATCAGAAAGCAAGCTTTCATAGCGCACGGCAGGTTCGTTATCACAATATACAGAAATAAAATAAAACTACATAAGACAAGAAAAATGGCACAAGAAGACGTTTTCAAGAAAATCGTGAGTCATTGCAAAGAGTACGGTTTCGTGTTCCCAAGCAGTGAGATTTATGACGGTCTGGCAGCAGTCTATGACTACGGACAGAACGGTGTGGAACTTAAGAACAACATCAAGGAATACTGGTGGAAGAGCATGGTGCTCCTGCACGAGAACATCGTGGGCATCGATTCCGCCATCTTCATGCACCCCACCATCTGGAAGGCAAGCGGACACGTCGATGCCTTCAACGACCCGCTCATCGACAACCGCGACTCAAAGAAACGCTATCGTGCCGATGTGCTCATCGAGGACCAGATAGCAAAATACGACGAGAAGATAGAGAAGGAAGTGGCAAAGGCACGCAAACGCTTCGGCGATGCGTTCGACGAGGCACAGTTCCGCTCCACAAACGCACGCGTGCTGGAACACCAGCAGAAGCGCGACGCGCTCCATGAGCGTTACACCGAAGCCATGCAGGGACCCGACCTTGAGGAACTGAAGCAGATAATCATCGACGAAGAGATTGTCGATCCCATCAGCGGCACGAAGAACTGGACCGACGTGCGCCAGTTCAACCTCATGTTCTCGACGGAAATGGGCAGTGTCGCCGACGGCACGAACAAGGTGTATCTGCGTCCGGAGACAGCACAGGGCATCTTCGTGAACTACCTCAACGTGCAGAAGACAGGCCGCATGAAGATTCCTTTCGGAATAGCACAGATAGGCAAGGCATTCCGCAACGAAATCGTAGCACGCCAGTTCATCTTCCGTATGCGCGAGTTCGAGCAGATGGAGATGCAGTTCTTCGTGCATCCCGGCACAGAGATCGACTACTTCAAGAGATGGAAAGAGACCCGTATGAAGTGGCACCAGGCACTCGGCTTCGGCGCTGAGAACTACCGTTTCCACGACCACGAGAAACTGGCTCACTACGCAAACGCAGCCACCGACATCGAGTTCCACATGCCGTTCGGATTCAAGGAAGTGGAAGGCATACACAGCCGCACCGACTTCGACCTCTCGCAGCACGAGAAGTTCAGCGGCCGCAGCATCAAATACTTCGACCCGCAGACAAAGGAATCGTTCACACCGTACGTCATAGAGACATCCATCGGTGTCGACCGTATGTTCCTCTCCGTAATGTGTCACAGCTACCGTGAAGAGCAACTCGAAAACGGCGAGACACGCGTCGTGCTCCTTCTGCCGCCGGCACTCGCACCGACAAAGCTCGCAGTGATGCCCCTCGTGAAGAAGGACGGACTGCCCGAAAAGGCACGCGAGATAGTGGACAACCTGAAGTTCCACTTCAACACGCACTACGATGAGAAGGACACCATCGGCAAACGCTACCGCCGTCAGGACGCTGTGGGCACACCTTACTGCGTGACCGTGGACTACGACACACTGAAGGACAACACCGTGACACTGCGTTTCCGCGACACAATGGAGCAGGAGCGCGTGAGCATCGACCAGCTCCAGAGCATCATCGAGGACAAGGTGAGCATCTCAAGCCTGCTCAAGAAACTGCAGTAAACACACACCTTCAAAAGCATAATAAATGAAGAAAAGCATCCTGAAATTCTTCCTGCCGCTCGTTGCCATCGCACTCGCGGTGGCATCGTGCAGCGAAAGCAATGACAGCGTAGAGGAATTCCCCGATTGGAAATCGAAGAACGAGACCTACATCGACCGCCTGTACGCCACGACAAAACAGAAGATAGAGCAAGGCGACACCTCGTGGAAGATAATAAGAAGTTGGCTTCTTGTGAACGAGGCAGCCACAAAACCTGCCGACTACATCATAGTCCATGTGCAAAACGAAGGCAACACAGCCGTGAAGCCGCTCGGCAGCGATTCCCTGTGCGTGCATTACAGCGGCCGTCTGCTTCCCTCCACAAGCTATCCGCAGGGCTATCTGTTCGACAGGTCATTCCAGGGAGAATTCCATGAGGAGACAGCCGTGCCGGCACAGTTCTTCGTCAGTGCACTCGTGCCGGGCTTTACGACAGCCCTCTTCAACATGAACCTCGGCGACCGCTGGACAGTATATATCCCTTACCAGCTCGGTTACGGCTCCGGTGGTTCGAAAAACATACCCGGCTACTCCACACTTGTGTTCGACATCGACCTCGTGGGCATCTATCGCGCAGGTGCAACCGTGCCGAAAAACAACGCTCCGGCACTGCAAAGCGGATGGATAATGCAGGAGAAATGACCCCGTCTCCCCTCTGCACGCCACGACAGGCAACTCCCTCTTTTTCATAAGGAGTACACCTTCCGTCGGCAATATGGCACGCCCTGCAATGGCAAAGGCACAGCAACGCATCACGTTGCCCTGCCCACGCCATTGCAGGGCGTTCTTTTTTCGGAACTGTTGCTGTCCGGTAAAAAAACATGTTGTTATTTCTCTTTCGTATCAATATATTTCATATATTTGCAAAATGATTATGCGGCAATGACTGACTGAATCTATTATCAACCTAATAAATATTTGTTTATGAACAACATCCCGTTAGTATTTTGGCTGATCCCGATAGCCAGTGTTGTTGCATTGGGAATGGCATGGCTTTTCTTCTGCTCAATGATGAAGGAGGAAGAAGGCACGGACAGAATGAGAGAGATTGCGGCACATGTCAGAAAGGGTGCTATGGCTTATCTGAAGCAGCAGTACAAGGTGGTCACAATGGTTTTCGTTGTGCTCGCCATCGTCTTTGCCTTTATGGCATACGTGCTGAAAGTGCAGAACCCGTGGGTTCCGTTTGCATTCCTTACGGGCGGTCTTTTCTCCGGACTGGCAGGCTTCTTCGGCATGAAAACCGCCACTTACGCTTCTGCCCGCACTGCCAACGGGGCGCGTACGGGGCTTGACAAGGGCTTGAAGATAGCTTTCCGCAGCGGTGCAGTGATGGGGCTTGTCGTCGTGGGACTCGGACTTCTCGACATCGCCATCTGGTTTCTTGTGCTCAACGCCGTGTATGCAGGAGAGGCGACAGCCCTCGTCACCATAACCACCACCATGCTTACCTTCGGTATGGGAGCCTCCACACAGGCCCTCTTTGCCCGTGTGGGCGGCGGCATCTACACCAAAGCCGCCGATGTGGGAGCCGACCTTGTGGGTAAGGTTGAGGCCAACATCCCGGAGGACGACCCCCGTAATCCCGCCACCATCGCCGACAACGTGGGCGACAATGTGGGCGATGTCGCCGGAATGGGTGCCGACCTCTACGAGAGCTATTGCGGTTCGATACTTTCCACCGCCGCCCTTGGTGCCACCGCCTTTGCCATGAACGGCGACATGCAGCTCCGTGCCGTCATCGCGCCCATGATTATTGCGGCGATAGGCATCTTCCTTTCGCTCATCGGCATCTTCCTTGTGCGCACAAAGGAAGGGGCTACGATGAAAGAACTGCTCCATTCGCTCGGTCTTGGTACCAATGTCAGTGCCGTGCTTATTGCCGTTGCCACCTTCGTCATACTCTATCTGTTGGGCATCGACAACTGGCTCGGACTCTCATTCTCCGTCATCAGCGGTCTGGTCGCCGGTGTTGTGATAGGTCAGGCGACGGAGTATTACACCTCACACAGCTATATACCGACGCAGAAGATAGCCGAAGCGTCGCAGACCGGACCTGCCACTGTAATAATAAAAGGTATAGGCACGGGCATGATTTCGACGATGATTCCCGTTGTTACCATCTCCGTTGCCATCATGTTGAGTTATCTTTGTGCCAACGGATTCGATATGTCGCTGTCGGCAAAGTCTATCAGCGTAGGTCTTTATGGCATAGGCATTGCGGCAGTGGGCATGCTTTCCACTCTCGGCATAACCCTTGCCACCGACGCCTACGGCCCAATCGCCGACAATGCAGGAGGCAATGCCGAGATGAGCGGACTCGGTGAGGAGGTGCGTGAGCGCACCGACGCCCTCGATGCCCTCGGCAATACCACGGCAGCCACGGGCAAAGGCTTCGCCATCGGCTCTGCCGCTCTTACGGCTCTCGCCTTGCTTGCATCGTATATTGAGGAGATAAAGATAGCAATGATGCGTGCGGTGGAGAACGGCAAGCAGTACATTGACGCCGCCGGCAACATCTTCGACCCTGCCAATGCCACCACAATAGACTTCATCAACTTCTTCCAGGTGAACCTCATCAATCCGAAAGTGCTCGTCGGGGCGTTCCTCGGAGCAATGGCGGCATTCCTGTTCTGCGGCCTTACGATGGGTGCCGTGGGGCGTGCCGCAGAGTCGATGGTTCAGGAAGTGCGCCGGCAGTTCCGCGAGATAAAGGGCATTCTTGAAGGTAAGGCAACACCCGACTACGGTCGTTGTGTGGAGATAAGTACGCGCAGTGCGCAGAGAGAGATGATAGTCCCGTCGCTGCTTGCCATTGTTATTCCCATTGTCGTGGGCTTGGTGCTTGGTGTTGCGGGCGTGCTCGGTCTTCTCACCGGCGGACTTGCAGCCGGTTTCACCCTTGCCGTGTTCATGTCAAACTCCGGTGGTGCATGGGATAACGCCAAGAAGATGATAGAGGAGGGACACTTTGAAGGCAAGGGCAGCGAGAATCACAAGGCTACCATCGTCGGCGATACCGTGGGCGACCCGTTCAAGGACACCTCCGGCCCGTCGCTTAATATCCTCATCAAGCTCATGTCGATGGTAAGCATCGTTATGGCAGGACTGACAATCGCGTTCCTGTAAGGCGGCTGCTTGCGAATGGACTTCGCCTGACTCTCTGTCGGGCATCAGGTGAAGCTGCCTATGATATGTATTCTGTAAAAAACAAATAGGTCGTTGGAAAATTGTCGGTTGCCAATTTTCCAACGACCGATTCTTTATGAAAGCCAATCACAGGAAATCTTGATTGGTGTGAAACAGGCAAAATTTAAATCGTATAATTTATAGGCATTTTCTTGCATTGATTTTTCTTTTTTGCTATATTTGCAGCGAATCTATTTGTATTTTCGTTAAAAAACTTATATTCTACTAACTTTATATCTTAACACTATGGCAAAAATGAAGCAGATAGTTGAGTGTGTGCCTAATTTCAGCGAGGGCCGCGACATGAACGTAATCCGTCAGATAACGGATGCAGTAGAGAGCGTGAAAGGTGTGAAACTGCTCGATGTCGATCCCGGCGAGGCAACCAACCGTACAGTAGTGACCTTCGTGGGCGAACCTGACGATGTGGTGGAGGCTGCTTTCAGAGCGGTGGGCAAGGCCGCACAACTCATTGATATGCGCCAGCATCATGGTGCGCACCCGCGCATCGGTGCGACAGATGTGCTGCCCATTGTGCCTGTCAGCGGAATAACCCTTGAAGAGTGCGCCGAGATTTCGCGCCGGCTCGCCAAGCGTATTGCCGACGAACTCAATGTACCATGCTACTGTTACGAGGCTGCGGCATTCACGCCGGAACGCCGCAATCTTGCCATTTGCCGCAAGGGCGAGTATGAAGGCATTGCGGAGCGCATAGACGACGATGCCGAGGCACCAGACTTCGGCCGCCGTCCGTTCGACGAGCAGGTGGCTCGCACGGGTTGCACCGTCGTGGGAGCAAGAGACTTCCTCATTGCGGTGAACTTCAACCTGAACACCACTTCCACGCGCCGTGCCAACGCCATCGCTTTCGATGTGAGAGAAAAGGGTCGCCCCATGCGCGAAGGAAATCCAATCACGGGCAAAAAACTTCTTTATGCCGACGGAACTCCCATCATGAAACCCGGAACACTGAAGTGTACGAAGGCCATAGGTTGGTATATCGACGAGTATGGCATAGCACAGGTGTCGATGAACATTACCAATATCAATGTCACGCCGTTGCACAAGGCTTTCGACGAAGTGTGCCGCTGCGCACAAAACCGTGGCGTGCGCGTTACGGGAACAGAGATTGTGGGACTGGTGCCGGAGCGCACTCTGCTGGAGGCAGGACGCTACTTCCTCGCCAAGCAGCAACGCTCTGCCGGCATTCCGAAGAAGGACATTCTCGACATTGCCATAAGGTCGTTGGGACTCTCCGACCTCAAGGAATTCAAACCCGAGGATAAGATAATAGAATATGTGATGGCGGCCGATGCCGAAAAGCAACGCCTCCTTGTGGATATGAGTGTGAAGGGATTCGCCGAAGAGACATCGCGTGAAAGTCCGGCACCCGGCGGTGGTTCCGTATCTGCATATATGGGAGCATTGGGCGCATCGTTGGCTACAATGGTGGCCAACCTGTCGAGCCACAAGCCTGGTTGGGACGAGCAGTGGAGCGAGTTTGCAGCCGTGGCGGAAGAGGGCATGGCTTTGCAGGAGCGTCTGTTGCACCTCGTCGATGAGGACACCGAAGCCTTCAACCGTATAATGGCTGCTTTCGGAATGCCGAAGAACACACCGGAAGAGAAAGCCGCACGCACCGAAGCCATACAGACGGCGACGCTGTTTGCAACGGAAGTGCCGCTCGAAACAATGAAAGCCTCCTTTGAAGTGTTTGCCGTGTGCCGCAAGATGGTGGAGACGGGCAATCCTAACAGCGTCTCCGATGCAGGCGTGGGCGCATTGGCTGCCCGTGCCGCTGTGCTCGGGGCCGGCATGAACGTGAAGATAAACGCAGGTTCGCTGAAGGATCGCGAGAAGGCCGAGGCTTTGATAGGTGAAGCCAATGAACTGATAGCCAAGGCTAACAGCGAGGAGGCGGAGATAACAAAGTTGGTGGAAGAGAAACTGTAACAGAACAGAAGTTAAAGAAGTTGGAGTGGTTTAAGAAGTTAAAGCCGTATGCTTTATTTATTGAGCAGAGCAAACAATGGTAAAGGCTTTAACTTCTTGACGAATTGATAACTTCTTTAACTCCTTTTACTTCCACAATTACGAAAGTATAACAAAAAAACACCTGACCATTATGACTTTTTCCGAAGAAATAAGAATGGGCATACCCGATTGTCTTCCCGAACCGATGCCCTACGACAACAATATAAATCATGCGCCGAAGCGCAAGGAGATTCTTACGCACGAGGAAAGGCAGCTTGCACTGCGCAACGCACTGCGCTATTTCCCGAAGCATCTGCATGCTGATCTGGCTCCGGAATTCATGGAAGAGCTTGACCGTTACGGCCGCATTTACATGTACCGCTACCGTCCGCATTACGAAATGTATGCCCGTCCCATAGACGAATATCCGCACCGCTCGGAACAGGCGGCTGCCATAATGCTGATGATTCAGAACAATCTCGACCCCGAAGTGGCGCAGCATCCGCACGAACTGATTGTCTATGGAGGCAACGGTGCCATATTCCAGAACTGGGCGCAGTACAGGCTCACGATGAAATATCTTAGCGAAATGACCGACGAGCAGACGCTTGTGATGTATTCGGGGCATCCGCTCGGACTCTTCCCCTCGCACAGAAACGCTCCGCGGGTGGTGGTGACAAACGGAATGGTGATACCAAATTACTCAAAACCCGACGACTGGGAGCGTATGAACGCCCTCGGTGTGAGCCAATATGGGCAGATGACGGCGGGTTCGTACATGTACATCGGTCCGCAGGGCATCGTACACGGCACGACAATCACCGTGCTTAACGCCTGCCGCAAGCAGCGCAGTGAGAAGGGCAGCGCACAGGATATTCACGGAATGCTGTTCGTGTCGTCGGGTCTCGGCGGTATGTCGGGCGCACAACCCAAGGCCGGCAACATAGCCGGAGTGGTGAGTGTAGTGGCAGAAATAAACCCATTGGCGGCGAAGAAACGCTACGACCAGGGTTGGGTGGACGAACTGCACGACAACCTTGACGAGCTGATTCCTGCCATACGCAAGAGTGTTGCCGAGAAGCGCACAGTGTCGATGGCATACGTCGGCAATGTGGTGGACCTTTGGGAACGCCTTGCCGATGAAGGTGTGCATGTGGATATTGGTAGCGACCAGACTTCGCTCCACAATCCGTGGGCAGGAGGCTACTATCCCGCCGACCTCACTCTTGAGGAGTCAAAGGCGATGATGGCTGAGAATCCCGATGAGTTCCGCAAGCATGTCCAGGCTTCGTTGCGCCGTCAGGTGGCAGCCATCAACCGCCTGTCTGCCAACGGAATGTACTTCTTCGACTATGGCAACGCTTTCCTCCTGCAGTCGAAGCGTGCCGGAGCCGACATCTGTCAGGAGAACGGCAAGTTCCGCTATCCGTCGTATGTGCAGGACATCATGGGTCCGATGTTCTTCGACTACGGTTTCGGACCGTTCCGTTGGGTCTGCACTTCCGGCGACCCTGCCGACCTTTCCAAGACCGACGAGATTGCGGCGCGTGTGCTTGAGGAGATAATGCAGAACTCGCCCGACGAGATAAAAGGCCAGATGGCAGACAACATACATTGGATTTGCGAGGCAAGCCGCAACAACCTTGTGGTGGGTTCGCAGGCACGCATACTCTATGCCGATGCAGAGGGACGCTCGAAGATTGCCCAGGCGTTCAACGAGGCGATAAGGAAGGGCGAAATAACACGCCCCGTCGTGCTCGGACGCGACCATCACGACGTGTCGGGCACCGACTCGCCTTTCCGCGAGACAAGCAACATCTACGACGGTTCGCAGTTCTGTGCCGACATGGCAGTGCAGAACGTGATAGGCGATTCGTTCCGTGGTGCCACATGGGTGTCGCTGCACAACGGCGGCGGAGTAGGCTGGGGCGAAGTGATAAACGGCGGTTTTGGTATGGTGATTGACGGCAGCGAGGACAGCGACCGCCACATACGCGAGATGCTCTTCTGGGATGTTAATAACGGAATAGCACGCCGCGCATGGGCTCGCAACGAGGGTTCCATCCACAGCATAGAGCGCGAAATGCTGCGTTCGCACGGCTTGCAGGTGACGATGCCCAACATTGTCGATGACGACATCATCAGCAAGTATGCAAATTGAAGGACTAACAATGAAAAAACAGAATTATGAAAATACATAAGATTTCTGCCGAACACCTTTCCATCGAGCATATAGGTGAAATTGTATATGGCGGTTACAAAATAGAATTGAGCGACGATGCGCACAAGCGTATAGTGGAATGCCGGGAGTATCTCGACCGCAAGATAGCCGAGACAACCGCACCAATATATGGAGTGACAACCGGATTTGGTTCGCTTTGCAACGTGAGTGTAGGGCAAGACGACTTGGCACAGTTGCAGATAAACCTTATGATGTCGCACGCTTGCGGTACGGGCGACCGTGTGCCTAACGACATTGTGAAGATTATGCTGCTGCTCAAGATTCAGTCGTTGAGTTATGGTTTCTCAGGATGTCAGCTTGCAACCATCAACCGTCTTATCGACTTTTTTAACAATAATGTTTATCCCGTTGTCTATATGCAGGGTTCGCTCGGCGCATCGGGCGACCTTGTTCCGCTCGCACATCTCACGCTTCCGCTCGTAGGACTTGGTGAAGTGGAGTATGAGGGCAAGGTCATCAGCGGGGCAGAGATGTTGCAGAAGTTCGGCTGGCAACCCATACAGCTTGCCTCGAAGGAAGGTCTTGCACTGCTCAACGGCACGCAAAACATGGGCGCATTCGCTGTCTGGGCTTTGTTGCAATCGCATCGGTTGAGCGATTGGGCAGACAGAATTGCGGCAATGTCGCTTGATGCTTACTTCGGACTTACCGCTCCGTTCATCGATGCCGTGCATCAGGTGCGTCCGCACAAGGGGCAGATTGTCACGGCGGCACGCATGAGAGAACTGCTTGAAGGCAGTGAGATTGTTGCAAAACCCAAGTCGTATGTACAAGATCCGTATTCATTTAGATGCATTCCGCAGGTTCATGGGACGGTGAAGGACACAATTGAGTATGTCGGTTCGGTGGTTGATGTGGAGGTGAACTCCGCAACTGACAATCCCACGGTATGTCCCGACGACGACCTTATAATATCTGCCGGCAACTTCCATGGCGAGCCTATAGCCATGCCTATGGACTTCCTTGCCATAGCGTTGTGCGAATTGGCCAACATTTCGGAACGCCGTATCTACAAACTTATAAGCGGCACGCGCGGACTGCCGAGCTTCCTCGTTGCCAATCCGGGCTTGAACAGCGGCTTCATGATACCGCAATATACGGCAGCCTCGGTGGTAAGCCTTAACAAGACATTGGCCACTCCGTCCTCTGTAGATAGCATTCCGTCGAGTCAGGGGCAGGAAGACCATGTGAGTATGGGTGCCAATGCTGCCATAAAGTTATATAAGGTGGTGCTCAATACGGAACGTGTGCTCGCCATAGAACTCTTCAATGCAGCGCAGGCTCTCGACTTCCGTCGCCCGTTGAAGTCGTCGCCGGCGGTTGAGGCAGTACACGAAAGTTACAGAAAGGTTGTGCCGTTTATCGTGGACGATGAAGTGATGTATCCGCACATCGCTCAATCCATAAGTTTCTTGAGAGGATAACCGCTTATGAAATTGCTTGTAAAGAACATCCGTTGCCTTGCAGGTGTGGAATATTCACCTAAGCCTCGCCTGCAAGGCAAGGAGATGGCAGATGTCGGAACCATAGACAATGCCTGGCTTCTTGTTGAGGACGGACGCTTTGCCGGCTTCGGAAACGAGGCCGACGGCATGCCGCACTCCGACGGCATCGACGACATCATCGATGCAGAGGGTGGCATGGTGCTGCCGTCGTGGTGCGACTCCCACACGCACATAGTCTATGCCGGCAGCCGTGAGAGGGAGTTTGTAGATAAAATCAACGGCCTGAGTTATGAGGAGATTGCACGCCGTGGCGGTGGAATACTCAATTCCGCCGACCTCCTGCACAACACCACGGAGGACGAACTCTTCAGCCAGGCCATGCGGCGGTTGGATGAAGTGATACGCAAGGGCACCGGTTGCATAGAGATAAAGAGCGGCTACGGACTCAATCTGGAGGACGAACTGAAGATGCTCCGTGTGATACGGCGTATGAAGGAAGCGTCGCCGGCAAAGATAGTATCGACATTCCTCGGTGCACATGCCGTAGCCCGCGGCATGACACAGGCCGACTATGTGAAGCTCATCATAAACGAAATGATACCGGAAGTGGGACGCCAGCGTCTTGCCGACTTCGTGGATGTGTTCTGCGACCGCGGCTTCTTCACACCGGAAGAGACCGCCAGCATTCTCGATGCCGCCGCCGCTTGGGGCATGCGCCCGAAGATTCATGCCGACGAACTCGCTTCGTCGGGTGGGGTGGAAGTCGGAGTAAAGCACGGAGCACTCTCGGTGGACCATCTGGAGAGCATGACGGAAGAGGAGATTGAACTGTTGCGCGGCAGCGGAACCATGCCCACCATACTGCCAGGCACATCGTTTTTCCTCAACATGCCTTACGGAAAGGGACGCAAGATGATAGACGCCGGTCTGGGCGTAGCTGTTGCCAGCGACTACAACCCCGGTTCCACGCCTTCAGGCGACATGAAGTTTGTCGTCTCACTGGCTTGCATCAAGCTGAGACTGCTGCCTAACGAGGCGTTCAACGCCGCGACTATAAACGGCGCTTACGCCATGGGCGAGAGTGCCGGATATGGAAGTATAGCCGAGGGTAAGGTTGCCAACTTCTTCATTACCAGTCGGCTCCCGTCCATCGACTACATCCCCTACGCCTACACCACACCTGTTGTGAAGACGGTGGTGCTTGGCGGAAAGGTACAGTAAGAGTTGGCAGAAAGCCGATTCTGCCAATTTTTCGCAATGATTTGAAATATACATCCAAAAGATGTGTGGCTTTCCGGATTTTATTTGTATTTTTGTCGCAAATGTTTCATAAACACTTAAAATTACTTTACTAATGAAATCAAGAAAGTTACTTCTCGCACTTGCCGCGATGCTGTTGCCATTCTCGGCAAGTGCACAATACTCCATTTATCCGGTTCCGCACAGCCAGACGGCTGGCACGGGCAGTAAAGTAGCGTTCACAAAGAGTGTGAACATCGTGTGCGATAACGCCATCGACGACTACACACGCCAACGTGCGCTGACAGTTCTGTCCGAACACGGATTCACTGGTACGGTCGCCAGCACCGAATCAAAGACTCTTTCCAACATCTATCTTGGTGTGGCAGGAGCCAACGGCTTGGCAAAAGCTGCCGCCACAAAACTCGGTCTCGACCTCAGCGTGCTTACCAAAAGCGGCAAGTTCGACCGTCATGTCCTCTCGCTCACCGATGCTGCCAACGGCGTGGCGCAACTCATCATCATCGGCGAGAACACCGATGCCACCTTTATGGGACTCGCCTCGCTCGAACAGATGCTCGATGCCACTACCACGGCAATGCCCACCGTTACCATAAGCGACTATGCCGACCTGAAAGAGCGTGGCATTATCGAGGGATTCTACGGCAAACCTTACTCCTGCGAAGTGCGCAAGGACTTGCTGCGCTTCATGATGCGCAACAAGATGAACTGCTATGTATATGGTCCCAAGAGCGATGTCTATCACTCAGGCAAATGGGATGAAGCCTATCCCACCACTCTCACTGAGAGCCAACGCAAGTCGGGTTTCGTCACACAGCAGGACCTGCGCGAGTTTACCTCTGTGGCTCATCAGACCAAGGTGAGTGTGGTGTGGGCCATACATCCGGGCGAAAGCCTGCTCGAAGACAATGATGTCGTCTCCAAGATTGTGGGTAAGTTTGCCAAGATGTACGACCTCGGCTTCCGTCAGTTCGCCGTCTTTGCCGACGATGTAGGCGTTCCCGGCACCCAGTCGGGAATGGAACTCACCGCAACACGCATATCCGAAATACAGCGCAGCATGGAAAGCCGTTGGAACACTACCGGTGCCAACCCCGCCGATACCATCAAGCCGCTGCGTTTCACACCGCAGATTTACTGCTACAACTTTGCCGGTTCGGCATGGCAGTTCAACACATTCTTCAAGACTCTCTCTGCCATGCCCTCCAATGTGACGGTCTATTACACTGGCAGAGGCGTATGGTCGGTGCCTAACAACAACGATCTCAACACCGTGCAGACACAGTTCGGACGCAATGTGATATGGTGGTGGAACTATCCGTGTAACGACAACGGCACCGGGCCAAGCGAGATTTATCCGCTCGATATGCGCTCCAACTTCATTGATATGCCTAACGTGGGCAGCACTTCGCGTCTCGACACCGAGCTCACCGCAGGCAACCAAGGCATCCTCTGCAACCCGATGGAGCAGGGAAGTGCGGCACGCACCGCCCTGTTCTCAGCCGGCGACTACTGCTGGAACAACCGCGGCTTCAACAACAACAAGTCGTGGGAGGCTTCGTTCAAGGCTCTCTTCCCAGGCCGTACGGAGTTGCAGGAGGCTTACCGCTTCCTTGCTCCCTATCTGAGCACTAACGATCCCGAATCGCTCAACTCTGCTATAGAAGCCTACAAAAGCAACCACAACAACGACGGACTGAGCACTCTGATGGGGCAGATAGTCGAAAACTGCGACATTCTCTCCACGATGGAGCACTCAAGCGTGGTGAGCGACAGCCTCCTTTATGTCGATATTCGTCCGTGGGTGCTGCGTCTGCGTGCTATGGCGGCAGCTACAAAGGGATTCATTGCCTGCCAGAAAACCACTGACGCAACCGAAGCATGGAAACAGTATCTGCCCAGCGTGAAGCTGGCCAACACCCTTTCTTCATCGCCCGACTTCATGACAAACCACATGTCGGGCTTCGGTATCGACAGCATCAGCACTTCGCAACGCCTCACACACGCCTCATGGCGTTATCTCACACCCTTCGTCACCGACTATCTTGGCAAGAATGTCCTCAACGGAGTATTCCGGCCGGCTGCAAAGGATGCCTCTGTCGTTACCAATGCCGAGGGTGCGCAGATTACTATCAGCAGTGCTTCCGACTGCCTCACACTCAAGGGTAGTGCCATACTCCCCGTCGGCGGCTTCGCCGGCTTTGCCCTTGCGCAGCCCACACGCGTCAAGCAAATAGACATAGACGCCACTCTCTTTGCCGACAACAGCTACAGCTTCATGTACAGTGCCGACGGCAAGACATGGAAGAAGATTAAGCAAAACACGCTGACCACCGACGACTTCGTACACTATGTCGTGGCGTTCAACGTGAGCGGAGAGGCAAAGACGCTCAGCCTCACCGACTCTTCGATGAAGATCAGCGTCTTCAGCAACAAGCCGGAAAAGGTACGGAAAGTTACTGCGCCGGCCTCCTATTACTGGGACAACCACACGGCAAACCTCTTGACCGACGGCGACTACACCACTTTCACCTGCCTGAACCGCGACATGGTAGTGGGCGACACCTACATACTGGAACTTGCCACTTCCCCAATAGTCGAGAATGTGCGCATCTGTATGGGTACGACCAACGGCGACTATCCTAAGGCTGCCACCGTCAGCATTTCGGCAGACAAGACCAACTGGACTACGCTCACCGTGAAAGGCACCCACATCCGTGAGTACAGCATGACTCTGCCGCAGAACGTATGCGTGGCGACCGAACCGTCGAACAAGACCAATGTGATGGCTCTCGACTTTGTCCCGACAGACGAAAACTTCGTCGTTACACCTATGCTGGCAAAGTATATACGCTTCCAGATCACTGCCATCCACGACCAACCCAAGTGGATGCGCATACACGAAATTGAGGTGAACGGTCGGCCGGCCCCCGTGCTCACTCCCGTAACCGATGTCGAGGGCAACAACCTCGAAGCGGCTACCGATGCCGACGGAATGACAAGCACGGGTACATATACACCGGTGACGACCCCTGGAGGAAAGTTCACTTACCGCTTCCTCAACATCGCCAACGCAAAGAGTCTGACACTCTTCTGCGACGAAGCCACAATGCAGGGCGTGAGCTACAGGCTTACCACCGATGGCACGACATGGAAAACCGTCGCTCCTGAAAGCAACGGCGGCGTGCTGAAGTTCTCCTTCGACGCCGCTACCAAGCCCATGGCATTGCAGATAGAATGGACCACGGATGTGGTTCCTGCAATATACGAGGCGATAGAGCAGTTGGACGAAGCGTCCAAACCAGAGATAACAGGCATCAGCACTGTGGCAGACGACAGCAATGCGGAAGTGACCCTCGCCGTCGAGAACGGCACATTGCTGGCAAGTTCGGCAACAGGCATTAGCACAGTGCAGCTCTGCACCACCGACGGTCGCTGCCTCGTAAGCCAGTCGCTCGGCGGTGCTGCCAAGGCCTACATCCCCGTTGTGGCAGCCGGCGGTCAGGTGCTTGTCGCAAAGGTAGTCCTTTCCAACGGCAGAAGTGCCACATACAAGATTGCCACACGCTGAACGATAGCGTGACGGAATCAGCCTGAATAAGGCGTTCGTGTTGAAGCCATAGCGGGTTATGGCGAAACGCGGACGGCAGCAAGATGACGAAACAAAGACGGAGAAGAGTGGAAAAGAAAGACAAATTCTCTTATGACACGTCTGTTTCGGTCTAATGACCGATTTGGGTTAAACCCGAATCTACAGTAAGCGTCTCCGCGATGCTAGTATATATACATCAAAAAAATATCGCTCAAGTTC
>OLGE01000968.1_pt1 | contig 31358 bp, 26 predicted proteins | sample 1605151 | NCBI WGS metagenome assembly OLGE01 (sample SAMEA3888912, study PRJEB22519) | human gut metagenome | biome: human gut; feature: human-associated habitat; material: faeces | place: Denmark | collected 2010
CATAACGAAACGGAGCATATCCGCACTGATACGCTCCGTTAACTGTCTTACGAACATCCCGCTAAGGCCCTGCGCTTTTTTTGTCAGCCGATCAGCTTTTCGGGGTCAAGATAGGTTTTTCCCTGCTTGATTTCCAGATGCAGGTGTGCGCCGTCGCCCTGTTCCGATTCCACGGTGCCCACGGTTCCCAGTGCCTGCCCTGCCGAAACGGCATCATCCATTCCCACCGCCGGTTCCGCGGAAAGCCCGCAATAGCGCCACACGCGGCCTTCCTCATCCGTAATTTCCACCACGGTGCCAAAGGTGCCGCTGTTTTTCAGCCCGGTCACCTTGCCGCCCGTGCTGGCCGTGACTGCCGCGCCCTGCTGGCAGGCAATGTCGGTGCCGTTGTGGGTGCGCCAGTCTTTTAAGGTTTTGTTATACACCAGCTCGTCGCCGCTCATGCTTTGGCTCACGCTTCCCTGCACCGGCCAGCCATAGCCCAAAGCCGGTACGCCGGATGCCTCGGCAGCGGGCTCGGGGGCGGGCTGCAGCTCAGCAGGCTCACGCACCGAATGCTGCTGCGGCAGGGCTTCGCTGGACGCACCCGGGATCGGCACATTCTGCTGTTTTTGCTCCACGGGGCGCGTGGCCGGTTCGGGGGCAAGCTCGGGGGCAGGCTCTTCGATCTGCTGCTGCGGCAAAAGTGATGGATCTTTGATGCTGATACGGCTCACCATGGTGCGTATGGCCCACACACTGGTGAGCGCCGCCGCCAGAATACAGCCCAGCAGGGCAAAATAAAAGCCTTTTTCGCGCATAAATTCCTTGAAGCTGCTCATGGTTTTCTTCCCTTCTCTGGTTTTGGCCGTGCCGTACTGTGCAGATTTTGGGCACGGCCTTTTGATTTTCGGGTGCGCAGGCAGCCCCGCGCATCGGTTCTTTTGAAATATTGTGAGCCGCTTGGCCGCCGATTATACACCGGGCCGAAAACCGCAGAAATTTTATCAAAAACCTATTGATTTTTTGCCGGGCGCATATTATAATGAGGTTTCAAAGTAAAGGGATTATTTTGGGCAAAAGAGATTTGTTTTGCACGATCTTTTGCAGCTTTCACACAGCAGAGCTTGCCCATATCATAAAAGAAGCAGCATCTGCAGAATTTTTCAAAAAATTTTGCAGGTGCTTTTTTATTAGGCATAAGCTCCCGCAAGAAAACGGAAAATATCCGAGAAAGGAAGTGTTCCCATGGGTTACATTGCCGGTATCGGCGGCGCAAATGTGGATATCCACGGCCAAAGCCTGGCCCCCATCATCATGCGCGATTCCAACCCCGGTAAGCTGCACACCAGCATGGGCGGCGTGGTTCGCAATGTGCTGGAAAACTGTGCTCGCCTGGGGCTGAAAACCCAGCTGGCCAGCGCTGTGGGGGATGACGATTACGGCGTTATGCTTCGCCGCAGCTGTGAAAGGCTGGGCATCGGCACCGACTGCCTGTTTACACGCCCGGGCCAGAACAGCAGCTGTTATATCAGCATTATGGACGGCGCAGGCGATATGCTGGTGGCCATGAGCGATATGCGCATTATGAAAACCATGGACGGCAGCTTTGTGGAAAACAGTCTGGAAATGCTGAACGGGGCCGATTTGGTGGCCTGTGACGGCAATTTGAGCCCTGAGGCCATTGCCGCGCTCACCGAGCTTTGCAAAAAGCCCCTCTACCTTGACCCTGTTTCCACCACATGGGCGCAAAATCTCAAGCCGTGGCTGGGCAGCTTTGACACCATCAAGCCCAACCGCATGGAAATGGAAGTTCTGGCCGACATGAGCATTCGCACCGAAAGCGATCTGCAGGCTGCCTGCCAAAAGGTGCGCGGCATGGGCGTGCGCCAACTGTTTGTAAGCCTTGGGGCAGACGGCATTTATTATCAGGGCCCTGCCGGTGAGCTGCGCGGCCGCAGCCACGATTTCACCCGCATGACCAACGCCACCGGCGCAGGCGATGCCACCATGGCAGGCATCATCTATGCCGCCGCCAACGGCTTTAGCCTGAAGGAAACCATGGATTTCGCGCTGGGCTGCGGCATTGTTGCCGTGAGCAGCAGCGACACGATCAACCCGGATATGAGCGTTTCTACCGTTTATCAAAATGTAAAGGAGTTTGTATTATGATGGATCTCAAGAAGTATATGGATATCACTCCCGAAATCGCCGAGGCCGTTGCCGCTGGTAAGCCTGTTGTGGCACTGGAAAGCACCATTCTGAGCCACGGTATGCCCTATCCCCAGAACTACGAGTTTGCCAAGGGCATTGAAAAGATCATTCGTGATCTGGGCGCTGTTCCCGCCACCATGGCTGTGATCAACGGCCGCATGAAGGCTGGCCTGACCGAGGAAGAGCTGCTGCTGATGTGCGAAAACAAGGACAATCAGGTGGCCAAGCTGAGCCGCCGCGACCTGCCTATCGCCCTTGCCATGGGCAAAACCGGTGCCACCACCGTGGCTACCACCATGATTCTGGCTAACCTGGCCGGCATCAAGATCTTTGCCACCGGCGGCATTGGCGGTGTGCATCGCGGCGCTGAAACCACCATGGATATTTCTGCCGACCTGCAGGAACTGGCACACACCCCCGTGGCCGTTGTGTGCGCAGGTGCCAAGATGATCCTGGACATCGGCCTCACGCTGGAATATCTGGAAACCATGGGCGTGCCCGTGCTGGGTATGCAGACCGAAGATTTCCCCAGCTTCTACTGCCGCAAGAGCGGTTTCAAGGTAGACTACGCTGCCCAGAGCGCTGCCGAGGTGGCCCAGATCGCACACACCAAGTGGGCCTGTGATCTGCAGGGCGGTATGCTGATCGGCAATCCCGTGCCCGAGGAATACGCCATGGATTACGATTATATGAGCAAGATCATTGACGAAGCCTTGGCCGATGCCAAGGAAGCCGGTATCAAGGGCAAGGCCACCACTCCCTTCCTGCTGGCCAAGATCGTAGAGCTGACCGGCGGCGACAGCCTCAAGACCAACATTCAGCTGGCCTACAACAACGCCCGCTGCGCCGCACAGATCGCCGTAGAGCTTTCCAAGCTGGGCTGATCCTTTTTCAAAATCCGGTTCCGGCCGGGGCACGGGGCAAACGCTCTGCGCCCCGGCCGGGCTTTTTAACGGCTGAATTTTTGTGCAAAGAAAGGCGTTGATGCATTTGTATTCTGTGCTTTGGCTGTTTTTTGCCTATTCGTTTTTAGGCTGGGTTCTGGAAACCGTGATGGCCGCGCTGAACCGCCGCCAGTTTGTCAACCGCGGTGTTCTCACCGGGCCTGTGTGCGTTCGCTATGGCATCTTTTTGGTTTTCTGCACACGGTTTGGCCATGAACTGAAGGAAAGCTGGTTCTTTTTGTTCATTGGCTGCGCCGTGCTGGGCGGCTTTTGGGAATGGCTCAGCGGCCGCCTGCTGGAAAAGCTGTACCATCGCAAATGGTGGGATTATTCCGGCCGCAAATACCAGATCGACGGTTATGTGAGCCTGCGCTCGGCCGCTGCGTGCGGCGTGGTGGGCACACTGGCCGTACACTTTGTCAGCCCGGTGCTGCTGCGCACCCAGCTTTGGCTGCCGGCCGGAGTGCGGCACATTCTTTTGTGGTGCAGTATGGCGGTGCTTTGGCTGGATATTCTTTGGAATCTATGCACCATTTTGGGCCTGCCGCAGCGGCTGCCCCGGGCCGAAACCGTTCACAACCGGCTGGGGCACCTTACACTGTGCCTGACGCATGCGATCGTTCGCTTTACCGAAAATCGTTTGCAGCACTCCTACCCTATTTTGAAAAAAGCCGCCGCGAAGCGCCGCACCGAAACCGGTGTGTTTGCGCCCGGGTGCTGCTTTTCCAAGCTGTTCTGGCTGTTTGTGATCGGGGCTTTTCTGGGCGATATCACCGAAACCATTTTCTGCCGCGTTCGCGCAGGCGTGTGGATGAGCCGCAGCAGTCTGGTATGGGGGCCCTTCAGCATTGTATGGGGGCTGGCCATTGCCATGGCCACGCTGCTTTTGTACAACTACCGTGACCGGTCAGACGGTTTTCTGTTTGCCTTCGGCACGGTGCTGGGCGGCGTGTATGAGTATGTGTGCAGCGTGGCCACCGAGATCGCCTTTGGGCAGGTTTTCTGGGATTACAGCGCGCTCCCGTTTAATCTGGGCGGGCGCATCAATCTGCTGTACTGCTTTTTCTGGGGCATTGCGGCGGTGGTGTGGCTCAAGGTGCTGTTTCCGCCCATCTCGGCGCTGATCGAAAAGATCCCGCCCAAAGTCGGGCGGCCCCTCACTGTGCTGCTGGTGGTGTTTATGGCTGCGAATATCACGGTTTCCAGTCTGGCGCTTTACCGCAGCAGCACCCGCGCACAGGGCCAGCCTGCGCAAAGCGGCATTGAGATCTGGCTGGATGCACATTACAGCGATGATGTGCTGGCCAGGATCTACCCCAACGCCATTTCTGTGAACAAAAGCTAAGGCAAGGCCGTATTTTTACACAAAAAACAAGCCGATGAAGCGCACGCTGCGTGCTGCCTTCATCGGCTTGTTTTTTTAGCCGCTTTGCCTTTTTTGCCCTGCGGGCGAAAGCAGTGCTTTAGTATCTTGCCGGGGCCTGCAAAATGGCATCGGGGCCCTGGGCGTATTTGGCGGCAAGCTCTGCGCCGTCGGTGGTGTAGGTGTACTCATAGAACACATTAAAGGCATCATTGCCGCGCAGTGTGGGGTAACGATCGTCCTTTTCGCGCACATACAGGGTGCGGGTGCGGGTTTGCCCGGGCTGCCAGTCAAAAATGGAAGTGCCGAATTCCTCGCTGTTTTCGGCCCCTGCCAGCGTGAGCATGGTGGCCTGAAAATCATCGTGCGAAATGGGGGCCGTGTTCAGCTGCATTTCATCGTGGTGTTCCCCAGCCTGCTTGATAAAATAGATCGGCTGCAGGCCTGCATACTGGGCATGGCCATGGTCTGCCGTGATGATAATGGTGCTGGAATCGTAAAGCCCCAGCTCCTTCAGGCGCTCAAGATAATCCTTTACAATGGTAAAGCAGCCCTTTACCGCCTGATCCGGCCCGGCCTCGGCAATATAGGTGCCGTCCGGTGCGGTGGTGTAGGGGCCGTGCACACCGAACAGATGCTGCACCATAAATTCCTTTTTTACGGACTGGTTCACGGTAAGCCCCTGCTCTTTTAAGGCCGCATAAAAATCGGTGTTGCTTTCAATCGAAACCTTGGTTTCGGGATAATCCACCACATCCGCAAACTCGGTGCTGAGCACCTCAAAGCCGGGCTTGCACACATAGGGCAGGTAGCGATAAGCCGACAGTTTTTCCAAAAGCCCCAGCAGGCGGCCGGTTTGCACCGTGCGGGGCACATTTTGCACATTGTCAAAATGCCCGGCCAGATTTTCCGCTGTGCCGTAGTTATACAGATCCGGCGAATACAGCTCACACGCATAGCCTGCTGCGTGCATTTGGCTGTAAAAATCATGGGTGCGATCGGAATGCCAGGCATCCTCGAGCCATTGTTCCCAGCTGGATGCCGAGAAATCAAAGGGCACGCCTGTGAGCATGTGGCTCATGGAGGGAAATGTGGTGTAGTAGCAGCAGTCGGCGTTGGTGTAGCGCGTAAAATCCTGCAGGCCCTCCAGCAGATCGGGATACAGCCACTCGGCGGGCTCCAGATGCTCATTGCTGACGGTATCCAGCACAAACACAATGATGTTTTGCTGCGAGGCTACCTTGAACTGGTTTTCACCGCTCACCTGCTTTTCGCTGCTCACGGAGGGGTGCGGTGTGAATGCCAGCGATACAACGGCCACCAGCTGAATGGCACACAAAAACGCCGGTATGGCCATGCACAGGGTGTTCCACTGCTTTTTCAAAAGCAGGCTCAGGGCCACCGCTGCGGCCAGGATCACCAGCCACACTGCCGCGTTCACCGCCGGGTAAGTGCCCAGTGTGTCCCAGCGCATGGCGCTGCCGTCGGCTTCGCTGAGCTTTGTGTTGAAAAACATATTCTGCGCATAGGAGGCCACGCCGAAGCCCAGCATCAAAGCGCTTGCCGGGCGAAATGCCCGCCCCGGCACCAAGGCCAGCACCGCGCTGCCCAAAAGCCACGCCAGCACGGCAGCGCCCAAAAGCGGCAGCACAAAATCACCCAAACCAAAACGGAATTCGGATGCATTGCCGAAATAAATTTCCAGCGGCCCCAGAATGCCATACGAGATCACCGGCAGCAGCACCGGCAAAAGGGCGTGTTTGAATCGCTGTTTATAATTCATACAGTTCCTCCGGATCGGAAAAGTTATTTTTATAAGCAGGGCATACCGTTCCGGGGCGCAAAAGCCGCACACAAGCGCCATGCTCCGCTTATAAAAACTACTTTTAAATAGAAAAGGGCTGCTGCACAACGCAGCAGCCCTTTGGGTTTGAAGCAGATTCCGCTTAGCTCAGAGCAGCGGTGATGATAGCCATCTTGTACACTTCGTCAGCATCGCAGCCACGGCTCAGGTCGTTGATGGGTGCGTTCAGGCCCTGCAGAATGGGGCCGTAAGCAGCGCAGTTGCCCAGACGCTGTGCGATCTTGTAGCCGATGTTGCCGGCGTTGATGTTGGGGAAGATGAAGGTGTTGGCCTGGCCGGCAACCTCGCCGCCCACATGCTTGGTTTCAGCAACGGTGGGGTTCACAGCTGCGTCAAACTGCAGCTCGCCGTCCACCTTCAGGAAGGGGGCAGCTTCCTTGATCTTGGCGGTGGCGTTTGCCATCTTGGTAACGGTATCGCCCTTGCCGGAGCCCTTGGTGGAGTAGCTCAGCATGGCCACACGGGGGTGAATGCCAAAGATCTCAGCGGTCTTTGCGGTTTCCACAGCGATCTCAACCAGCTCGTCCTCGTTGGGGTCGATGTTGATGGCGCAGTCGCCCATGGCCAGACGAACATCGCCGCCCACGAACTCATGTACCAGAATAAAGCAAGAGCTTACGATCTTGTTGCCGGGCTTGGTTTTGATCAGCTGCAGAGCGGGGCGAACGGTGTCAGCGGTGGAGTAGGTTGCGCCGCCCAGCAGGCAGTCAGCCTTGCCCAGCTTTACCAGCATGGTGCCGAAGTAGTTGCCCTTCAGCAGGGACTCCTTGCACTGCTCAGCAGTCATCTTGCCCTTGCGCAGCTCTACCATGGTGTTCACCATTTCTTCCATGCCCTCGTAGGTTTCGGGGTCCACGATCTCGGCGCCGTCGATACGGCAGCCATAGGAGTTAGCAGCCTCTTTTACGGCCTCCACATTGCCGACCAGCACAACATTCATGATATGGCTGCCCAGCAGACGGCTGGTAGCCTCCAGAATGCGGCGATCAGTGCCTTCGGTGAAAACGATGGTGCGGGACTCTTCCTTCAGCTTGGAAATCAGGCCGTCAAACATGCTCATAATTATTTTCCTCCAATAATTTCTCTCATAGATCCGGCAGCCGATGGGGCAACCCGCCCGAAGGGGGGCAGGCATACTTTTGGGCCGCCTATTCTATCTTATTTTAGCACACCGGCGCAAAACTTCAAGACAGTATCTGCAATTTCTGCTATAATGATCTCAAATGATTTTGGGAGAGTGTTTGTTATGGATATTTCCGAGCTGCAAGCCGATTGCCTGCAATGCCGCCGATGCCCTCTTTGTGCCGAGCGCCGCCATGTGGTGTTTGGCCAGGGCGTGCCGAATGCCGAGGTGCTGTTGATCGGCGAGGGCCCCGGCGCACAGGAGGATGAACAGGGCCTGCCCTTTGTGGGGCGCAGCGGCCAGCTGCTGGACCGCTATCTGTATGCCATTGATCTTGACCGCAGCAAAAACATTTATATTGCCAACATTGTAAAATGCCGCCCGCCGCAAAACCGCGATCCCCTGCCCGAGGAAAGCAGCGCCTGTATGCCGTGGCTTGAGGAGCAGATCCGCCTGATCGACCCTAAGATCATCGTGTGTTTGGGGCGTGTGGCCGCCAAGCAGATGATGGACCCTGATATTTCGATCATGCGCCAGCACGGTGAATTTATCCAAAAAGACGGGCGCTGGTATATGGCCACGCTGCACCCTGCCGCCCTTTTGCGCAACCCTGCAGCCAAGCCCGATGCCTTTGGCGATTTTGTGGCGCTTCGGCAAAAAATTCGTGAAGTGTGCCGGCGCACCTACTGATCCTTCGGGCCTGATTTTTCTTCTTGTTCCTGTTCCGGCTCTGCCAGCGCATAGGCCGCGCAGGCACAAAAGCATACCATGATCCCCAGCACCGCACCGATCTGCATACCCTCACATTCCTTTCCCAGCGATTGCTTGCCCTTTTACTATAGCCCTGTGCGGGTGCGAGGCAAAAAGAAAAGTGACAGCTTTTTTGCCCTTTGCATAGCATGGCGCAAAGGAAAGGGGGCAAACGGTAATGAAACAGGCAGATTTCTTTTTGGGGGCGCTTTCGCCCAAAGGCTTTAACGGGTATTTTTCGCAGCTGGCCCAAGTGCCGGGAATACAGATGTTCCTTTTGCAAAGCGGCCCGGGGTGCGGCAAAAGCACCTTTATGCGCCGCATAGCCGAAGCCGCCCCGTGGGACAGAGTGCTGATCCACTGCTCCTCTGACCCGGACAGCTTGGACGGCGTGATATTTCCGGCGCAGAAAATTGCACTGGTGGATGCCACCGCGCCGCATATCCTCAACCCCAAAGCGCCCGGCGCCAGTGAGCGGGTGATCAGTTTGTATCACACGCTGAATGACGAAGTGCTGCAGCAAAATCAGGCAAAGGTGTTTGCACTTTTGCGCCGGTATTCCTGCCAGCAGGACCGTGCTGCGCGCTGTTTGGCGGCAGCCGCTGCGCTGTTGACGGACCGCCGCCGGGCTGCCGCCTGCTGCACGGATTTTGACCGTGTGTGTGCGCTGGCCGGGCAGCTGAGCCGCCGTTATCTGCCAAAGCTGTCAACGCCCGGCAGCGAACAGATATACCTGCTGAGCGCCGTTACGCCCAAAGGCATTTTACCCTTGCGGGACTCTGTGCGCACGCTGGCGGGCAAGCAGATCGTGGTGCTGCAGGATGAATACGGCGCAGTGAGCCGCCTTGTGCTGGAAAAGCTGCGGAAAGAAGCCCTGTGCAAAGGGCATCGGATCATCAGCTGCCCCTGCCCGCTTTCCCCCGAGGAAAAGCTGGATCATCTGCTTCTGCCCGATCTGGGCCTTGCTTTTGTGACCGACAACAGCTGGCACCCCATGGAGTTTCCGGGCGCGCGCCGCATTCGCTGCCGCCGCTTTGCGGATCGTGCCTTGCTGGCAGCCTGCCGTGTGCGCCTTGGGTTTGACAAACGGGCGGCTCGCTCGCTGCTGGAGGAAACCAGCGCCGCCCAGCGGGATGCCGCGCAGATCCACAGTGAATTGGAGGCCTGCTACCACCCCTGCGTGGATTTTGCTGAGGTGGAAAAGGTTTGGCAGCGCACCGCCGCACAGCTTGGCCTGTGCAGCGAAAGCGCTAAGCCCAGCCCCGCCGCACCGTGATACAAAAGAAAAACCGGCCCGGGCAGCAAGTGAAAAGCTGCCCGGGCCGATTTTATAGTTCAGGGGAATGCCGCATTATTCTAAGTGCCGCAGCCGCCGGGGCGGTGCCTGCGATGCAGCACTGCCTTAGTTCACCTCATAGTCGCCGTCTGCCGTGCAGCGAAGCTGTGCCGCATACAGTGCCTTGATGGCATTCAGCAGATGCAGGGTGTCCCGGTTGCCGCCGGTTTCATAGGGCGAATGCATGGCCAGCTGCGCTAAGCCGATATCCACCGTGTTCAGCGCCACATGGCTGCCCGAAATGTTGCCCAGCGTAGAGCCGCCCAGCACATCCGAACGGTTGACAAAGGTTTGCACCGGCACACCTGCCCCTGCGCAGATGGCCTTGAACAGCCCTGCCGAAACAGCATCGGTGGTGTATTTCTGGTTGGCGCTGTACTTGATCACAACGCCGCCGTTCATAACAGGGTGATTGGTTTTATCCGCCTTTTCCGGGTGGTTGGGGTGAATGGCGTGGCCGTTATCGGCCGATGCCATCAGGCTGGCGGCCAGCATACGGCGCTTTTCGCCTGCACCTGCCCCCAGCTCCTCACAGATGCGCTCGATCACTTCCTGCATAAAGGTGGAGCCTGCGCCCTGCTTGGTGGTGCTGCCCACTTCCTCGTTGTCAAAAATCGCACACAGGGGGATCATGTGTTTGTTTTCGGTTTCGCAGATCGCCTTGGTGCAGGCCCATGCGCACTGCAGATCGTCCAGCTTGGGGCTGGAGATAAATTCGTTTTCTGCGCCCCAAACGCTGCCCGGCTGGCGCAGATACAAAAACAGATCGCTTGCCAGCAGCTGCTCCGGCTGTACCCCTGCCGCCTCGGCGATCAGGTTTTTCAGCGTTCCGGCGCTGGAGGCCTGGCCGTAAACCGGCAGCATATCGATTTGCGGGTTCAGGGCGCGGCCATCGTTCATGCCGCGGTCCATGTGGATCGCCATATGGGGGATCAGCAAAAGATCCCGGTCGATGTTCACAAGGCGGGTAAACACACGGCTGCCCTGCTGCACGCTCACACGGCCTGCAACGGAAAGCGGGCGGTCCATCCACGGCTCCAGAATGGCGCCGCCGTATTTTTCCACATTCAGGCGCACATAGTTTTGGTCGCTCAGCTCTGCGATATCCTTCAGCTTCATGGTGGGGGCATCGCTGTGGGCTGCGGCGATCATAAAGCCCGTAGGCTTTTCCGGCGGCATACGAAACGCCATCACGGCCGAGCCGTTGCGCGTAACATAATAGCCCTTGCCGGGCTGCAGCTTCCACGCATCGCTTTCCTGCAATGCGATAAAGCCTGCCTGCTCCAGCATTTTTGCCAGTTCGCTGACTGCATGAAAGCAGCTGGGCGAACGCTGCACGAAATCCATCATTTCGCGCGAAACAGTTTCATACATTATACTTTTTCCTTTCCTGCCAGCTGGCTGGCCAGTTCAGTGAGCACGTCCACCATGCACTCCATATCCTCCAGGGGAATAAACTCGTAGCGGCTGTGATAGTTGGCACCGCCCGTAGACAAGTTGGGGCAGGGCAGGCCGGCAAGGCTCAGGCGAGCGCCGTCGGTGCCGCCGCGAATGGGCTGCACCCGGGGCTCTACACCGCAGGCCTCAAAAGCGGCCTTGGCTGCCTCCACCACTTCCATGTGCTGGTCGATCACACTGCGCATATTAAAGTACTGATCCTTGATGGAAACCGTGATGGCCTTGCAGTTCCAGCGGCGATTCACTTCGCCGGCAGCATTCATCAGCCAGTTCTTCTGTGCCTGGAACTTGGCGGCGTCGTGCTCACGCAGGGCAATTTTCATCATGCAATGCTCCACATCGCCCTGCATCCCCATCAGGTGATAGAAGCCTTCGTAGCCCTCGGTCAGCGCGGGCTGATCGCGGCCCGGCAGCAGGGACTGCAATTCGCACGCCAGCACACAGGCATTGATCATTTTGCCCTTGGCTGCGCCGGGGTGGATGCTGCGGCCCGCAATTTCAATGGTTGCCGTGGCAGCGTTGAAGTTTTCGTATTCCAGCTCGCCCAGGGGGCCGCCGTCCACCGTGAAGGCCAGATCGGCGCCGAATTTCTGAATATCAAAATAGCGCGTGCCGCCGCTGATCTCCTCGTCCGGCGTAAAGGCAATGCGGATCTTGCCGTGTGCGGGGGCATCGGGCTGCATCAGGCGCTCGGCCAGGGTGACGATCTCGGCCACGCCGGATTTATCATCTGCGCCCAGCAGGGTGGTGCCGTCGGTCACGATCAGGGTTTTGCCAATGAAATTTTCAAGATACGGAAAATCCTCTGCCTTCATGGTGATCGACTCACTCAGCGCAATATCGCCGCCCTGATATTTTACCAGACGGGGGCGAATGTTGGCACCGCTCACGGCGTTGCTGGTGTCCAGATGTGCCACAAGGCCCAGCACGGGCCCGCCCTTGCGGTTGGCAGGAATGGTGGCAGTCACATAGCCGTATTCATCCTGCGCAGCATCCGAAAGGCCGATCTCCATCAGCTCCTTCACCAAGCGGCGGCCAAGCTCCAGCTGGCCGGGCGTGGAGGGATAGTTTGTGCTTGCCTCGTTGGAGGTGGTTTCCACGCTCACATATTCCAAAAAGCGATCCAGTACGTTTTTCATAATATACCTCGCATATCCTCTATGCAACAAAATCAAAATATTTTTTTATAGAAAAAGCCCGGCTCCCGCCCTGTTCCGTGTGCAGGTTCGGGTGCCGGGGCTTTTCTTGCGCAATGCAATTTTATAGGGAGAAAAAGGGAAAGCAATCGTTGTTATTCAGCAGCAGCGTGGGCGGGCTTTTTTTCCACCTTGCCGTACATCAGCTTGCCGATGCCCACGATCACATAGCAGCCCAGCGTGTACAGAATGCCGAACATCAGCATCTGCATACCCGTGCCGCGCACCAGCAGTGCGTACATGATGGGCGTGGTGATGATCTCAATGGCCTGACGGATCGCATACGACAGCGAGTAGTCGGTCATAACAGGGGTTTCAAAGTCGGGGTCACAGATTTTGAGCAGAGTAACGCCGGTCATCATAACGCCGGTGTTGATGCCGAAGCTCAGAATGCCGCGCTCAAAGGGGAAGCTGTCGGGCATAAGCCACTGGAACATTTTAACGGTGGTGAAATACACCACCACAAAGCCCAAAGCGCTGATGAGCAGAATGGGCAGCATGTAGGCCATCACGGCACGGATGGGCATACTTGCAATGGCAGCGGTGATGGACAGATCGGCCAGAACGCCGCTGATGTGGTTTTTCACCTTAGCGTCGATGAGCCACTGCAGGCCCAGACGGTCAATGATAAAGTTGACGGCATACATGAGCAGCAGAGCGTAGGGCCAAACGGGAATGTCCTTGAGGCCGATCACATTGTACTGCACAAACAGGCCGCGCAGCCAGTAGGCAATGCCGCAGTCAACCAAAATCACGGCCAGATGAACGGTGATGGTTTCGATCGAAGAACCGGTGGTGGTTTCACGGCCCAGGCTTGCCTGGTCGCTGATGTCACGGGTAAAGCCGAGGGTGCTCTTTTCGGGCAGCACAGCGGCATCCTTCAAAATAGCGGTCTGGCCCTTGCGGGAAGCGTGGTTGATGATGAACACGCCCAGCAGAATGCCGCCCAGCAGGCCGATGGTTGCAAAGGTGGTCACAACGCCCTGAGCCAGTTCCCAGTGCTCTACGCCGCCCTCCTGCAGAATGCCGCCGATGGCACCGGCCATGCTGTGGCCGCCGTTAAAGCCCTGGCAGATTTCGTAACCGAAGTTGTTGTAGAAGTTCAGCTTGGGAATAAAGGCCATCAGCAAAAGCGGAATGCCCACGCCCAGGATCACCTGGAAGCCGAATGCACCGCTGGCAATACCGCTGACCATGGTGATCTTGGCGATCTCCTTGCGGCCTGCGCCCTTGGTTTTTTCTCGGTTGCGGAAGTTGCCCAAGGGGATGCTGGCGAACATGGGAACCACCAGAATACCGGCCAGCAGGGCCCACGTGCTGGACCAATCCTCAGAGATCACCTGAATACCGGTCTGGCCCAGAACTTCGGGGCCGATCAGCAGGCCCAAAAAGCCGCCGATCACGGAAGCGGGGATCAGGAACTTGCGGAACAGGGGGATCTTTGCGCGTAAAAACATACCGGCCAGCAGCAATGCACACAAACCGGCAGTGCTTTTAAGCAGGCCCTGCAATAAAGCGCTTGTCATAGGTGAACTACCTCACTATTCTTTCTTATTTCGTTCCGGCTCGAATTTGCGGAAAATTCAGCCGCTTTTGTCAAGAATTATTGTACACTTTCACTACACACCTGTCTAATTCCAATAACCTAATACCTGCTATAACTTTTTTGTGATATAAAATCCAGGCATCCTATGTTATAATGATTATTCAAAATTTAGTATTGGATTTTACGCAAAAAGGCTTCTATAATGATTCCGCAGCTTTTTTGTGCGCCACACAAAAACAATCTATGCTCTATTATAATACCAATTTTATATTCAGGAGGAACCCACCATGCCCAATCCCTCAAAGCACAGCCCGCGTATGCAGGTTGTGATTGATTATGTGATCATCACCATCACCTGCATTGCCACCTCGCTGATCATTCAGCTTTTCCAGCTGCCAAACCACTTTGTATTTGGCGGTGTAACGGGAATTTCCGTGCTGCTGGACACTTTGACCCCCATCGGTTTTTCCACTTGGAACATTGTGATCAACTTTGTTCTGATCATTGCCGGTTTCTTCTTTTTGGGCCGCACCTTCGGCATTCGCACGGTGTATGTTTCGGCCTTCACGGCGGTTTGCTACAAGGTGCTGGATAAGATTTTCCCGGTGGGAAAGCCGCTCACCGACCAGCCCTTTCTGGAAACCCTGCTGGTCACCTTTACCATTGCAGCCCTGGCCGCCGTTTTGTTTGATCGCGGTGCCAGCAGCGGCGGCACGGATATTCTGGCCATGATCTTAAAGAAAAAGATCCAGATCAACATCGGCCATGCCCTTTTGATCGTGGATATCATTTCGGTTCTGTTCTCCTTCTTCCTGTACGATCTCACCATTGGCCTGCTTTCTCTGGTGGGCCTGTTCGCCAAGGCGTTTGTGGTGGATACCGTTTTGGAAAGCATCAACCTGTGCAAGTACTTCACCATCGTGTGCGACGATCCTGCTCCCCTTCTGCACTACATTCAGCACACGGTAAACCGCGGCGCCACCGTGTTTAAGGCCGAGGGTGCCTACTCCGGCCAGCCCCGCAGCGTGGTTTTGACTGCCGTGAGCCGTGCCCAGGCACGCGATCTGCGCAACTTCATTCACGAAAATATGCCCACCGCCTTTTTTGTGATCAGCAACAGCAGCGAGATCGTGGGCCGCGGCTTCTTATCGGAATAACTCTTCTTTTATAAAGTATAAAAGGTGCAGCACCCAACAACCGGGCGCTGCACCTTTTGCTTATTCATGGATATTGTTTTTTTCGCCGTGTTCCACTGCACATTGCAAAAAGGCGCGTGTGCAGCGCGGGATATAGCGGTTCTTTTTATAATAAAAGCAAACCTCCCGCTCGGCCTCGGCCCCCTCCAGCTTGTAATACACCACGCCCGGGTTTGGCTGGGTGCAGCGCACCAGCGTGTCGCTGATAAAGGCCGCACCCATTCCGGCGCACACCATGTGATACGCGGTAAGCTGCTGGGTAAGGGTTAAGATGCTGCGCGGCGTAAAGCCGCTTTTTTCGCATAGCGAAACCGCCCGGCGATAGTTTTCATCGTCCTGTGACATGAGCAGAAACGGGCTTTCGGCAAAATTTTCCAGCGGAACCGCCGGGTAGCGCGGGCGCAGGAAATTGCCGGAGCAGATATTTTCAATGCTCAGCTGCCATGCGCGCAGCTGGGCGTTGATGGGCCAGCTGCGCGGCACGGCCAGCACCATATAATCCCGCCCGTAGGGCTGGCTTTCAAACAGCGCTGCGGGCATCTGCGTGTTTTCCAGCACCACATCCAGCGTGCCCTCGGCCAGCATATTGCGCAGCTGCGCGCAGCTGCCCTCGGTGACCTTTACCTCTACATAGGGATATTTTTCTTTATAGGCCGCAATAATGCCCGGCAAAAGATAGGCTGTCATCATAGCGCCGCTGCCCACCGTAATGTTGCCCGTGCGCAGCTCCTGGGTGTCGGCCAGATAGCGGGAAAAGTTTTCCTGAATGGAATGGATCTGCTCCACCGCGTGGATATATTCCCTGCCCACCTCGGTAAGCTGAATGGGCGAAGTGCTGCGGTCAAAAATAGGGGTGCCCACCTTTTCTTCCACGCGCTTGATGCTGTTGCTGAGGGCCGGCTGCGAAATATACAGCTTTTTGGCCGCTGCCGAAAAGCTGCGCGCCTGCCATACCTCATATACATATTCCATGCCGCGAAACATTGCATTTCCGCCTTTCTGCATTTCACCGCGCCATGCCTGCCCTGCGCTGCAGCGGCTGTGAGAGCTGGTGCGGTAGCTTTAAAAATTGCTGAACGGGCTTTCAGAAAAGCCCGGTTTCAGAATACTATAACATAAATTGAATGAAACGAAAAGCATTATTCGATTTTTGATTTGATTTTTTTGCGCGATTATGGCATTATAATACATACACGATTCAATTTAACGGCGTGTAAAATTGGGGCTTTTCCCCTGCCCTGCGCAGAAAAGCCCCCCAGCTTTGCGCCGCATTTTGGGAGGAAACTATACTATGCTCGTGATGGAGCGTTTTTTGGAATATATTTCCATCGGCAGCAGCAGCCAGCGCAACGCCTCGCAAACCCCTTCGACCATGCACCAGTTTGATCTGGCGCACCAGCTGGCTTTTGAGCTGCGGGAAATGGGGCTTTGCGATGCTGCTGTGGACAATCACTGCTTTGTGTATGCGCATTTGCCCGCCACCCCCGGCTGCGAAGGGTGCCCGGCACTGGGGCTGATCGCCCATCTGGACACCCATCCCGACTGCCCGGGCGAAAATGTTCGGCCGCAGATCCACGAAAATTATGACGGAAACGACCTTTGCCTCGGCACCTCCGGCCTGATGCTGCAAAATGCCCAGTATCCGAACCTGGCCTCGTTAAAGGGCCAAACGCTGATCACCACCGACGGCACCACGCTTTTGGGGGCCGATGACAAAGCCGGCATTGCCGAGATCATGACAGCGCTTTCGCAGGTGATCGAAAGCGGCAGGCCCCACGGCCCCGTGAGCATTGCTTTTATTCCGGACGAAGAGATCGGCAGCGGCACAGCCAGCTTTGATTTTGCACAGTTTGGCGCGGCGTGCGCCTATACGGTGGATGGCTGGGATGTGGGCGAGATCGAAGCCGAAACCTTCAACGCCATGCAGGCGGTGGTGCAGCTGCACGGCATCAGCACCCATACCGGCCGTGCCAAGGGCCGCATGGTCAACGCCCAGCTGCTGGCGCTGGAATTTGCTGCCCTGCTGCCCGCCGATGAGATCCCGGCCAAAACCGAGGGCTTCGAGGGCTTTTTCCACCTGCTTTGCTCCGAGGGCAGTGTGGAGCACGCCAAGCTTGTGTACAACCTGCGCGATTTCACCTCTGAGGGCATGGCCCGCCGCCAAAAGCTGATGCAGCAGGCGGTGGACACGCTGAACCGGCACTGGGGCCCCCAAAGTGCCCAGCTGCACTTTACCGAACAATACCGCAACATGAAAGAAAAGCTGGCCGAGCACCCGCAGCTGGTAGAGCTGGCCCGCAGCGCCTGCCTGGCCGCCGGTATCACGCCGCGCATGGCGGCAGGCCGCGGCGGCACCGACGGCGCGCGCCTTACTTTCCACGGGCTGCCCTGCCCCAATTTGGGGCTTGGCGGCTGGGGATACCACAGCCCGTATGAGCATATCACCGTGCAGGCTATGGAAAAAGTAAGCTCCATTCTGCGCGAGCTGATTTTTCTGTTTGGCCAGACCGATTCGATCTGAGCGGCTTTTCTTTATAGTAAAAGGCTCTGCAAGCCAATGCCTGCAGAGCCTTTTTTTGTTAGGGCAACACCACACAATTTTCGCCTGACGGCTTAAGCACCGCTCCGGCGGCTGCGGCACGGCATCTGCGTTGCCAAAATGCTCGCCAATACACAAAGTATTGCCTGCGCTTTTGGCTTAGCATCTGCCGCACCTCGCGCGCCGTATCGGCACTTAAAATTATTCGGTATTGCCCTGGAAATATCGCTGTTTTACAGCAGGGGAATGCCTGCCTGCTGGAACATTTCGCGGGTGGCGGCATCCCACACGCTGCTTTGCACCTCGCCAATGTGGGCGCTGCCCAGAAGCAGCATGCACAGGCGGCTTTGGCCAATGCCGCCGCCAATGGTAAGGGGCAGCTTGCCCGCCAGCAGCTCGGCGTGGAAGGGCAGCTTGGCGCGTTCGGGGCAGCCTGCCAGCTCCAGCTGCTTGGCAAGACTTTCGGGGGTAACGCGAATGCCCATGCTCGAAAGCTCAAAGCTGCGGTTCAGCGTGTCGCTCCAGAACAAAAGGTCACCGTTCAGCTCCCAGTCGTCATAGTCGGGGGCGCGGCCATCGTGCGGGGCACCGCTTTTCAGCTTGCCGCCGATCTGCATCAGAAATACGGTTTTCTTTTCCTTGCAGATCGCATCCTCACGCTCTTTGGGGGTAAGGCCCGGATACAGATCCTCCAGCTGCTGCGAGGTGATAAAGGTCACCTCATGCGTCAGCAGAGGGTGCTGCTCCAACTGAGGGAACATGGCACGCAGGGTCATTTCCGTGGCGCACACGCTGTTGACAATGCTGCGCACAACACCCTGCAGATATTCGATCTTGCGATCCTCGGCGCGGATCACCTTTTCCCAGTCCCACTGGTCCACATAAATGCTGTGCAGGTTGTCCAGCTCTTCGTCGCGGCGAATGGCGTTCATATCGGTATACAGGCCGTTGCCGGGATTAAAATCATAGTCACGCAGAGCCTTGCGCTTCCACTTGGCAAGGCTTTGCACCACCTGGCACTCTTTGCCGCCGTCCAGCATATCAAACTGCACAGGGCGTTCTACGCCGTTCAGATCGTCGTTCAGGCCGGTACCCACTTCCACAAACAACGGGGCCGACACACGGCGCAAGCTGAGCGAGCGGCTCAGATTATCCTGAAACAGGCTTTTGATCAGGCCGATGGCACGCTGTGTATCATACAGGTTCAGCACGGGCTTATAGCCCTGCGGAATAAATGCTTTGCTCATATTTTTCCCACTTTCTTTTTCCGGCTGCCAGCTTTTTTTGCAGCCGGCGCTTTTGCTTGCTGCGCCGCCGTTTGAAATGGCGCGGTATTTCTTAATTATGCCACACTCGCTATAAAATGTAAAGAGCTGGCCGCGCTTTGCCCGCCTGGGCTTTTTCAAATTGCACGCCCTGCGCTTATTGCGCAAAAAAGACTGTGGTGCTATAATAGAAACAGTTCTGCGGCCCGGTGCCGCCAACCATAAAATGCCCGCTGCTGCGGCAGCTGCAAAGGAGAAAGCTCATGCAGATCTTTAACACTCTGACCCGCAAAAAAGAAGAATTTGTGCCCATGAAACCCGGTGAATACCGCATTTATGTGTGCGGCCCCACCGTTTACAATTATATTCACATCGGCAACGCCCGCCCCTTGATCGTGTTTGACACCCTGCGCAACTATCTGGAGTGGCGCGGTAACAAAGTGATCTATGTGAGCAACATCACCGACATTGACGATAAGCTCATCAAAAAGGCCAACGAAGAAGGCGTGACCATGAAAGAAGTGGCCGAACGCTTTACCGCCGAATATCTGAAGGACAGCGACGGGCTGAACTGCCGCCGCCCCACTGTGCAGCCCCACGCCACCGATCATATTTCCGAGATCCTGGATATCGTAAAGGATCTGATTGAGCGCGGCCATGCCTATGTGGCCAAAAACGGCGATGTGTATTTCCGCGTAAAAAGCTTTCCCGAATATGGCAAGCTGAGCCATTTGAATCTGGAGGATCTGGAAAGCGGCAACCGTGAGCTGCGCAGCCAGATGGACGATGATCTGAAGGAAGACCCCGCCGACTTTGCCGTGTGGAAAGCCGCCAAGCCCGGCGAGCCTGCATGGGAAAGCCCCTACGGCATGGGCCGCCCCGGCTGGCACATTGAGTGCAGCGCCATGAGCCGCAAGCATCTGGGTGCTACCATCGATCTGCATGCAGGCGGACAGGACCTGATCTTCCCCCATCACGAAAACGAGATCGCACAGTCCGAGTGCGCCAACGGCGTGTGCTTCAGCCACTATTGGATGCACAACGGCTTTTTGAACATTGACAATGTGAAAATGTCCAAGAGCGCCGGAAACTTCTTTACTGTGCGCGAGATCGCAGAAAAATTCGGCTACGAGCCCATTCGCTACTTCATGCTGACCGCCGGTTATCGTATGCCGCTGAACTATACCATTGACCTGATCGAGAGCTGCAAAAACAGCCTGGAGCGCCTGTACACCTGCCGCGAAAATCTGGATTTTGCCATTCAGAACGCCCACGGCACTGACACTTCGCTGGTGGCCAAGGCCGATGAAGCCAAGGAGAAGTTCATCAAGGGCATGGATGATGACCTGAACACGCCCGATGCACTGGCCGCCCTGTTTGAGCTGGTAAAGGATATCAACACCGGCTCGGCAAGCGCTGACCGGGCAAGCCTGGAATATGCCGCCAAGATGTTTGACGAGCTGACCGGCGTTTTGGGCCTTTTGTACAACCGCAAAAAGGACGAAGTGCCCGCCGAGGTGACCGAGCTTGTGCAGCAGCGCGCCGATGCCAAAAAGGCAAAGGATTGGGCCACCGCCGACACCATCCGCGATAAGATCACTGCCTTGGGCTACACGGTGAAAGACACCGCACAGGGCCCCCAGCTGATCAAAAACTGATCGTTTGAATCACACGCCCCCCGAACCCGGATGGATCTTCCGATTCGGGGGGCATTTTTATCAAGCCGTATCACGCAAACGGAGAAGATCATGTCAGAACGCACACCATTTTCCTCAAAACGCCTTTTCGCTGTTCTGCTGGCGGCGGGCCTTTGCCTGCAGCTGGGCATTGCCGCCTGCACCGAGGGCTACCCCTATGACCAAAGCTGTTTTTTATCCTGGGCCCTGCGCATGGCCGATCTTGGGCCCGCCGGGTTTTACAGCGCCGGATATTTTTGCGATTACCCGCCGGGCTACCTGTATGTTCTGTGGGGCATCGGCAAGCTGATGCAGCTTTTGCACATTGGCCACGAAACCGCCATGGCCCGGATGCTGCTGGCTTTGCCCTCGGCGCTGGGTGCCTGCGGGCTTTCGGCGCTGGCCTTTTTGATCGCCCGCCGCGCAAACCGGCCCGGGCTGGCCCTGCCCATGGCGGGCTTTGTGCTGCTGTGCCCGGCGCTGCTGTTTGACACCGCCGTGTGGAAACAGATCGATGCGTTTTTTCTGCTGCCGCTGGCACTGGCGTTTTATTTTTTGAGCGAAGATCGCTTTGTGCCTGCCGCCGCCCTGTATGGGCTTGCACTGGCCATTAAGCCGCAGGCTCTTTTGGCCGGGCCTGTGCTGGCCGCCGCGTTTGCGGCCGCCTTTGTGCGCGCCCGGGCCGGGCAGCGGCTTCGCACCGTGCTTACCACCGCCGCCTGCGCCGCCCTGAGCGCCGCCGTGGTGGTGTTGGCCGGGCTGCCGTTCTGGGGCAGCCGGGTGCTGGCCGGGCTTTGGGAAAAATACACCTCCACCGGTTCCAGCTATGCCTATGCCGTGATCAACGCTTTTAATCTGGCCGAGGGCCTTGGCGGAAACTGGGTGCCGCAGACGAGCCGCCTTGGCCCCCTCAGCTGGCAGCAATGGGGCATTTTGCTGCTTTGCCTGCTCACCGCCGCACTGGCGCTGCTCACACTGGCCGGACTGAAAAAGCACACCTTCTGCCCGCTGCTGCTGGGGGCATTTTACACCGTGGGCGTATTCACCCTCAGCCACCGTATGCACGAGCGCTATCTGCTGCCCGGCCTTGCCTTTACGCTGCTGGCCGCCGCCAAATGGGGCGACCGTCGGCTGCTGGGCGCGGCCGCAGGCCTGAGCCTGACCGGCCTTGTCAATCTGATACAGGTGTACAGCTATGCCGGCACCGACGATGAATTCATGACCGGCGCGCTGCCCACACTGGCCGCACGGCTGGGCGGCTTTGCGGAAACCGCTTTCTTTATTCTTCTGGCGTGGACTGCCGCCTCGCTCACCTTGGGCGCACAGCCGCACCCCGTGCAGCACCGCGAAAGCGCCCCGCCGCCTTTGCCCCTGCCGCAGCCGCGCTGGACCATGCCCGAAGCTGTGCGTCTCGGCCTGCTTTCGCTGGGTGTGCTGGCCGTAAGCCTGTGGAATCTGGGCAGCACCAAAGCCCCGCAAACCCCGTTGGAGGTTCTGAACGGCTCGCAGAGCATCACCGTGCAAACGCAAACGCCCGCCGCCCAGGTGTGGGTGTATCCCGGTATCTCCTATAACGGCGTGGTGGAAATTTTCGATGCCGACAGCGGTATGCTTTTGACCAGTCAGGATCTGGATTACAGCGTTTCGTTCAGCTGGCTCTCGCTGCCGCTGCCCGAAAACAGCGGGCGCTACTGCATTGCGGTTTCGGCCGGGCGCGTGATGGAGCTTTCGCTGCGCGATGCAAACGGCAGCCCACTGGCCGTTTCGGACACAGACAGTGCCCTGTTTGACGAGCAAAATTTGGTTCCAAGCCACATCAGCTGCCGGAACAGTATGTATTTTGACGAGATCTACCACGCGCGCACCGCGTATGAAATGGAGCACCGGCTGCCCGTGTATGAAACCACACACCCGCCGCTGGGCAAAGATCTGATCATGCTGGGCGTTATGCTGTTCGGCATGACCGCCTTTGGCTGGCGCGTGGTGGGGGCTGTGTTCGGCGCAGCCATGGTGCCGCTGTTTTATCTGCTGGCACGGCGGCTTACCCGCAGCCCGCGCTATGCCCTGCTGGGGGCTGTGCTGCTTTCGCTGGACGGCCTGCGCTTTGTGCAGACCCGCATTGCCACCATTGATGTATACGCTACCTTTTTTATACTGCTTTCGGCTTACTGCATGGTGTGGTATGCCCAGCAGGTGCTCAGCAAGGGTGTTCACCATGCCCTTTTGCCCATGCTGCTGTGCGGTGCCGCCTTTGGCCTTGGCTGCGCCAGCAAGTGGACCGGCATTTACGCCGGTGCCGGGCTGGCCATTGTGTATTTTGCCGTTTTGTGGCTGCGCCGCCGCCAAGGTGTGCCCGGCTTTGCACACGAAGCGATTTTGGCCATAGCGGGCGGTGTTTTGTTTTTTGTTGTGCTGCCGCTTGGCATTTACCTTGCCTCTTACCTGCCCTATTATTGGCGCGATCCCGCTTTCAGCCTGCAGGATTGGTGGAACTGCCAGCTGGGTATGTATTGGTATCACAGCACGCTGCAGGCCAACCACCCCTTTGAAAGCCGCTGGTATACATGGCCGTTTTTGCTGCGCCCCGTGTGGTATTATGCCGGGCACGGCCTTGCCGAGGGCATGAAAGCCAGCATCGCTGCCATTGGCAACCCGGTGGTGTGGCTGGGCGGCACCGCAGGCATCGGTGCGCTGGTGTGGATCGTTCTCAGCGGCAAAGGCGAGCGCCGCAGCGCCTGCGTGCTGGTTTTCTGGCTGGTGCAGGTGCTGCCGTGGCTGCTGGTGAGCCGCTGCACATTCCTGTATCACTATTTTCCCGGCATGATCTTTTCGCTTTTGGCGCTGGTGCTGGCACTGGAATCGGCCCGGCGCGAAGGGCACCCGCACCCCTGGCTTTGCCGCGCATTGGCCGCCGGGGCCGGTGTGTGCTTTGTCGTGTTCTATCCGCTTCTCAGCGGCATGGCTGTGCCCGCCGCATGGCTGCAGTGGCTGCAATGGCTGCCCACCTGGGGCTGGTAAGCAAAAAGCCGTTTCCACACGGGCGTGGAAACGGCTTTTTTTAGGATGCTTTATTCCGCTGTTTCGTGCAGGGCGGCGGGCACCGTGAAGCGGTTCAGCCGGCGCACATTGTGCAGCTCCTGCCGGCTAAGGGTAAGCTGCTGGCGCAGCTCGTCGTCTAATTTCATGCGATGCACCGAAAATATACACCGAATTGCCACAGGCTGCAGGTTTTGGTGGTTCAGGCCGCACAGCATGCCGGGGGTTTCCTGCTCGCGGCCCATCGGCGTGTTGAGATAGATCATAAGCTGCTCGGCATCGTTGCACTGGTTGCGCAGCACAAAGGTGATCACGGTGCTGTGGTATTCCACCGTGCCCTCGTAAAAGCTGGCGCAGTTTTGATAGTTGTCGTCACCGATATCCACATCCATGTACAGCTCGGCCCGGTTTTGTTCGCTGCCGGGCAGAATGCGCAGCACGCTTTCGCGCATGTGCATACGGCTGCCGTCGAACTGATACAGATAAATGGTATCCGCCGTGGCAAACGCCCCCTGCCCCAAATGGCTGCGGCGAAGATCCGCACCGGGCTCGGTGTAATTGGTAAGCTGGGCAAGGCTGATGCCCAGCGCCTGCGAAATATCGTTGATTGTTTCCACATCAATGGATATTTCGCCTTTTTCATACTTGGATACGGTGGCCTTACTTTTGCCGATGGCATCCGCCAGCTGCTGCTGGGTGAAGCCCTTCAGCTTGCGAAAAAACTGAATGCGCTGGCCCACATAATGATTTGCCTTTCCCATTATACTTTTTCCCCACTCTTCGATCTGTCAATCACACAAACAAACCGCTGTACCGTTTGTTTCGTAAAAATTGACAGATGACTTGATTTGCTTTTTTCCCCTCGTTTGTTATTTAATTATCCTATATTCGAGGCCATTTGTCAATCCTCACGAAACTTTATTTAATTAAAGTATCACTATGCGATAATTTTAACAATTTGCATTTTTTTCCAGTTTATGCAACAATCTATGGGAAGGGGTGCGAGATTTGTTCATGTTGCCGCATACCCCACTTTGCGGTAATTTGTTCTTTTTCAGCATCCGGAGAGATAGTGAAGGAGGAATTTGTATATGCTCAGTTTTTTCCTGTGTTTGGCAATTCTGATCATTGGCTACTTTACATACGGTAAAGTGGTTGAAAAAACATTTGGCCCTGACGACCGTGAAACCCCGGCCGTTAAAATCAACGATGGCGTTGACTATGTGGTGATGCCGCAGTGGAAGCTGTTTCTGGTACAGCTGCTGAATATTGCCGGCCTTGGCCCCATTTTCGGCGCACTGCAGGGTGCTTTGTGGGGACCTGTGGTATTCTTGTGGATCACTTTCGGCACCATTTTTGCCGGTGCTGTGCATGACTTCTTTTCCGGCATGATGAGCGAGCGTAATGACGGCGCTTCCATTTCTGAGATCGCCGGCATCTACCTTGGCGGTGTGATGAAGAATGTTATGCGTGTGTTCAGCGTTGTGCTGCTGGTTATGGTTGGTACTGTGTTCGCCGTTGGCCCCGCTGGCCTGATCGTGACCCTGTGCAAGAACGCCGGTGCAAGCGGCCTGCTTGCCACCACCCTGTTCTGGCTGATTTTGATTCTGGTCTACTACTTCATCGCCACTTTCCTGTCCATTGATAAGATCATCGGTAAGGTTTACCCCATTTTCGGTATCTGCCTGATCATCATGGCTGTGGGCGTTGCCATTGGTATCTTTACTCATTCCGAGTACAACATTCCCGAGATCTGGACCAACTTCTATAACATGCACCCCAAAGGCACTCCTATTTGGAGCTTTATGTTCATCACCGTTGCCTGCGGTGCTATTTCCGGCTTCCATGCCACTCAGAGCCCTCTGATGGCTCGCTGCATGAAGAGCGAAAAGCAGGGCCACTTTGTATTCTACGGCGCTATGGTATGCGAGGGCATCATTGCTCTGATCTGGGCTGCTGCAGGCTGCTCGCTGTACGCTGTGTCCGGCGGCCTGAACACCGGCCTGCAGGAGGCTTTGGCAAACGGCCAGTCCGCTGCTATTTATGATGTGTGTGCAAAAACCATGGGCGGCATTGGCATTGCTCTGGCTATGCTGGGCGTTATTGCCTGCCCCATCACTTCCGGCGATACCGCATTCCGTTCTGCTCGTCTGGTGCTGGCTGACTGGCTGCATGTTGAGCAGAAGAGTTACGCAAACCGTCTGAAGCTTTGCATTCCCGTTCTGGGCGCCGGTGCTATCCTGGGCATCGGCAACTGCCTGGGCTTTATCAACTACACTGTGATCTGGCGTTACTTCAGCTGGACCAACCAGACTCTGGCTATGATCGTTCTGTGGGCTGCTTCCATGTTCCTGTTCTATGAGAAGAAGAACTACTGGATCACCGCAGTTCCCGCCACCTTCATGAGCGCTGTTTCCGCCACCTACTTCACGATGGCTCCTGAGTGCTTGGGCGCATTCGGCCTCACCTCTGCTGTTGCCTACCCTGTGGGCATTGTGGTGGCTGTGCTGTTCCTTGGCATCTTTGTTTACACCATCAAGAAGCGCGATGTAAAGCCCGCTTATGAAACCCTGAAACATTGATAAAACCGTTTTGGGCCGCCGCACAATGCTTGCGGCGGCCCTTTCTTTTTAAATGCTGCGCAGGCATGGCTTTTGTCTGGTGCAGCCTGCCGCCGTGTGCTGCACATTGGTTTGCGCCGGGCGGCAAAATGCCGTATGATGATCCTACCGGCCGGATTTAAAGCCGGACCGCCGCGCTGCCCCTTTGCCGGGCGGCGCAAACCAAATTTTGGAGGGAGAGACCCCACTTATGCTGCTGAAACCCATTGCTTTGAGCGCTTCCACCCTGCCGATGGATGTGCTGGAACAGGATAAAACCAACTGTAAAAAAATCGGCCCCTGCGGCCTTGGCCAAAAGGCACTGTATTTGAACAGTTTTTATATTGACCGCCGTTATTACATTCCCTATGGCAGCATTCAGCGCGTGTATAAGCGCATTGCCATGAGCAAGGGCGGCTTTACCGGCAAGGGAATGTTTGCCACCATGTCGTATCTGGTGGTGGAATACGATAACGGCAAGGAAAAGCAGTGCAATTTTAAATTTGAGCAGAATGTGGATCTTTTGCTGGCAGAGCTGGCCCGCATACAGCCGAAAATTCGGCTTGTGAGTGCGCGCTCGGAGCAAAAGCTGGCCGAAAAGGCCGCGCAGGAGGCTGCCGCCAAAAAGCAGGTGCAGCTTAGCCCCAAGGCCGAGGCCCTGGCCGAGGAGCTGGGCCGGTGCGAACAGTATCTGGCCGCACAGCCCGGCTTTGCCGAGCAGATGAGCAGCGTTGCCAAGCGCAAGCGCTCGGGTGACCGCTCGGCCCCGCATTACAAATGGGTGGCGCTGGCATTGCTGGTCGGTGCGCTGATCACGCTTGTGTGGGGCGGCTACAGCTTTTTCTGCGGTGCCTCCGGCCCCTTGTATATTTTGCTGATCGGCATGGGACTGATCTTTTTGTTCAGTGCCCTGCAGGTAATGCCCACCGCCTTCCGCAACAAAAAAGAGCTGGCGTGCCAGCTGGCGGACATTCAGGCACAGGCACAAAAGCTGGTGGATGGCTATTCCAACGGCAGCTTCCCCGTGCCTGCCCGCTATGCCCACCCTGTGGTGCTGCGCCGCATGAAGCGTGTGGTAGAGGCCGGGCGCGCCGATACCGCCGAAGCCGCACTGGAACAGGTGAAGCAGGATTTGAAGGCTCTGAACGCCGATGTGCAGGTGGAGGAGTGGGAATACGATGAAGTGGTGGCCATTAAGCCCATGTTCCTGCTGGCCGACTATCAGTGACCGCCGCAAAAGCGCATTTTCTTAACGCAAATCATAAAAAATCGATCTCTCTGTACGAAGCCGTGCAGAGAGATTTTTTTGCTTTTTTGGGGGGCTTCTCATGCCGCAGATTTTATTAAATTTCACCCATGCTGCGCATAACAAACTGACACTTGTGCCAGTGACGGCCCGCAGAAAAACCTTTATAATATGGGGTGTGCGGCGTATAGGTTTGGCTGCGTAAAAGCAGGGAATACGCCATGTATTTCATTTGGTTTCAGACAGATGGAATATTGATGAATGGCGAAATTTTTTCGTGTTTTTCATTCATCGGCATGCTATATTTATACGTGGCTGTGTACTATATCGTTGAAAATCATTTTGACAGACGCATGATTCTGGTACGCCATCCAGCCGGGGCCAAGCTCCCGGCGATACCGTGGTTACCGTTACCACTACCGATGACCGCATTGACAGCCAGATCGCGCTGAAATCGGATGCATCCTTTACCTATAATATGGATGTGACCGCCATGAAGCAGGCTGTTCTGGACAATGTGATCGACTGGAACGCCTCCACCCTGCCTGCAAAGGAAACCCTGAGCCTGGATGATTTCACCTTTGAATACAAGGCATCGCTCTCTATTCTGGACGGTGTAGAGGGTGAAATTGCTGACAAAATTCTTGAGCAGCTCAAGAAGAATGGCACATTGGATGCAAAAGTATATGTTCCTTTCGAGGGTAAAAATTACGATATCAGCGGCCAGACCATTGCCAAGTATCCGCAGATCGGTGCCGGTGTGCAGAGCATTCGCGTAGCCTACAAGGGCAGCGCCGAATACAAGCCCAGTCAGCCGACTGAGGGCAGCATCACCGTCAACAAGGCCAAGGTGAAGGTGCATGTTAAGAGCGCCAGTATGTATGTGAGCGAGGCCAAAAACGGCCTGAATCTGGTCACCACTACCCCCGACGATCATTTCAACACCTTTGTTGTGTACGCCGGTGTTACCCGCAAGGTAACCTCTGCCGTATACCTGCAGCTGCCGGAAAGCTACACCTCCAACCAGGTGCTGATCAAGCTTCTTGACAAAGCATTGGAGGGCCTTGGCCAGCCCACCTTTACGGAAATGATGCAAAACGGCATTACCTTGGGCCAGCTGCGCCAGCTGCTGAAAACCCAAGAGATCGTGGAAGTTCTGGAAAAGATCGGCATCGATACCGGCGCTTTGGGCCAGCTGATCAAAGTGATCGACAAGCTGCCCGCCGTGGGGGATAACCTTCGCATTGCCGTGGGTGTTCCCAACCGTGCAGGCGCTTACAGCGTAACTGCCATCACCAACAACAAAAATTACAATGTCGGCGTTGGTGTCGGCGCGCTGGTTTTGAAGGCCGATAAGGCTAAGCTGGTATGGAATCAGAACATCGGCAAAAAGATTTCTGCTGCCAATGCCAAAACCGCTGATTTCACCGCTGAATTGCAAAGGAACGGTGAGGCTGTAAGAGATCAGTCCAGCGTACATGTGCTGTACTCCGGCTTTACCAGCAAGTGGAAGGTTTATTCCAGCACCACCAACCCCCCCACCGAGCCGGGCCGCTATGTGATGACGGTGGTCGTGCTGGGCGGCAACTATCAGGCTGCCCCCATCACCCGCTCTTTCCAGATCACCAAGTGATCGGCGGCGCTGTGTAACAAAGCAGCCGCACAATAACGAGCCGCAGCAAGGGCTGCCGGGCAAAATAGCCCGGCAGCCCTTTTTTGTGTGCCTTGGGGCGCAGTGGATCTCCACCGGCCTGCACCAGCCAGCCCTGCTAAAAAGTTCTTACAAAAAAGCCATGCGCGATTTTAAACAGATCGCGCATGGCTTTTTGTATATGGTGGAGCTGATGGGAGTCGAACCCATGTCCGAAAAGGGGTCCAAGAGAGTATCTCCGGGTGCAGGCAGTCGTTTCGATTTCCCTTACAGTTCAGACGAATGCCAGACCGAACTGTTTGGTAGCTTCATGGGTTCGTGACGGGCGGCAAAGCTTATGCCCGTTCATGTGCTGTGCCTAATCGATGCCCTGGCCCCACCCGGCACAATGGTGGGCAGAACAGCTGCCTTAATTAGGCAGCGACTGCAACGTTACGGTTGTCAGTTAATTGTTTTGGAGAGTTTTAAGCAGTTCCCCGCTGCTACCCGCTGCTCGCCCTTCTCCCTCCCCGTCGAAACCTTGACAGCCCCACGGATTCGGGGCCAAACGGCCCCGGGAAAGCGAATGTTACTTATGGATTTTTATCGGCCGAAATTTTTCATCGCGCGGTCAATATCGCGCTTGGCGCTGCGGTCGGCTGCTGTGGCGCGCTTATCATACAGCTTTTTGCCTTTGCAAAGGCCCAGCTCCATTTTTACGCGCCCACACTTGAAATACAGCGAAAGCGGCACCAGTGTGTAGCCCTGCAGCTTGATTTGCTGCGCAAGATGGCGAATTTCTTTTTTATGTGCCAGCAGCTTGCGCGGGCGCACGGGATCGCGGTTAAAAATGTTGCCCATATCGTAAGGGCTGATATGCATTCCCTTTACGATCAGCTCACCGTCTTCCACATCCACCCAGCTGTCTTTCAGGTTCACCTTGCCTTCGCGCAGGCTTTTCACCTCAGTACCTACCAGAGAAATGCCGCATTCCAGCGCTTCGATCACAAAATATTCGTGCCGCGCCTCACGGTTGGCGGCAATGCTTTTGGTTTTCACTTTTTCCACAGCCATACTGCCGCCCCTCCTTTTTCTGATATTACACTATATGATACCGCAAAAGCCTGTGCCTTGTCAAGAAGAAACCGCCTGTTTTCACAGTTCTCCTCGGCCGGAAATGGCACGGTACAGGGTTGTTTCATCGGCATATTCCAAACTGCTGCCCACGGGCAGGCCATAGGCAAGGCGCGTGGCCTTTACCCCCAGCGGTTTCACCAGCTTGGCCAGATACATGGCGGTGGCCTCACCCTCTACCGTGGGGCTGGTGGCCATGATCACCTCTTTCACCTCGCCGGTGCCAAGGCGGGCCAGCAGCTCTTTCACGCACAGCTGGTCAGCACCAATGCCGTCCATGGGGCTGATCAGCCCGTGCAGCACATGGTACATTCCGTTATACTCGCGCGTGCGCTCAATGGCCGTTACATCGCGGGGGCTTTCCACCACGCAGATCACGCTGCGGTCACGCTTGGGCGAAGAGCAAATGCTGCACAGATCGCTTTCGGTAAAGTTCTGGCAGCATTTGCACCGGTGCAGCCGCGCTTTGGCATCACGAATGGCGCCGGAAAGCTCCAGCTCCCGGCGGAGCTGAAGCGCGTTGCTCAAATTGCCGTTATGGGCAAGCGCCAGCTTGCCTTTTAAGTGATTGACCTGAATGGGCTGGCAGTTTGCCAGATTGGAGCCGCCGGTGGTACCGTAGCGGGCGTGGGCAACGGCCATTTTCCCCGTGGGGAACTGCTTCATGACGCTGCTTGTGAACACCTCACTGATCAGCCCCAGTCCCTTATGACCGTCAAAAACGCCGTCGTCATTGACGACAATGCCGCAGCCCTCCTGCCCCCGGTGCTGTAAGGAATACAGGCCGTAGTAGGCAAGGCTTGCCACATTCTCCTGGCGCTGGCTGTAAACGCCGAACACGCCGCATTCTTCGTGGATACTCATGGTTATTCCCCCAGGCTGGCCTTGACAAAGCCCAGAAACAGCGGATGGGGCTTGTTGGGACGGCTCTTGAATTCCGGATGGTACTGCACGCCTACATGGAAGGGACGGTCGGACAACTCCACAGTCTCCACCAGCCGCCCGTCCGGGGAGGTGCCGCTTAAGGTGAGTCCGGCCTTTTGCAGGACAACCCGATAGTCATTGTTGAATTCGTAGCGGTGGCGGTGGCGCTCGTAAATCAGACCCGCGCCGTAGCACCGCGCCATGGTGGTACCCGGGGTGATGACGCAGGGGTAAGCGCCAAGGCGCAGTGTGCCGCCCTTGTCCACCTCGTCGCTCTGTCCGGGCATGAAGTCGATGACCTTATGCTCGCTTACCGGGTCAAATTCGCCGGAATTGGCA
>OLGE01000970.1_pt1 | contig 31321 bp, 32 predicted proteins | sample 1605151 | NCBI WGS metagenome assembly OLGE01 (sample SAMEA3888912, study PRJEB22519) | human gut metagenome | biome: human gut; feature: human-associated habitat; material: faeces | place: Denmark | collected 2010
CTGTGAAAATACCAGCAAGAAATGCATGGTAGAAGTCCTCCTTATAATCGTGGTAACTGATGGTTTTCCTCAGCAGGCGGTTCATCTCCTGCGTAAGGGAATCACTGTTTCCACCCCAGACAGCCTGGAATAGTGGAAGACGGTTCCAGGTTTTTGCATTTTCTTCAAACCATTTGATGATGGTCGTTTCAAAGATTTCCCGGATTTCTGCATTGGGGATAGTCAAAGCAGAGATTCCCTCTGGAAGCGGTGATGAAAGCTCTTCTTTGCGCACACTGGTCAGATACCCGGTTAAGTATAAAATGCTCCAGAGGTTGTCCTCAGAAGAGTGAAGATAATCATAGGTTAGATTGTCATCCACATGCTGCAAAATATAGCCGCCGGAAAGAAGCGTTTCCAGACGCGCCGTCTCCATCTGCTCCTCGAGACTGTGATAGCCCTCCTTGAGCTCCTCCAGCATGGACTCGTCATTTTCCTCCAGAGCCATCTCGCAGATGGTCAGAAGGTCGTCCCAAGTCGTGCACATCTTGCCGTAGCGCTCGACCTTGTCCTCAAGCTGCCGCGTCTGCTTCATGACCTTCTGTGAAAGCTCCTGATTGTCCCAGAAGCCGTCAGACTCGATCTGCGCATGCAGACGCTCCAGATCTTCCTTTGCACCCTCAATGTTGAGCGAGAGCGCCAGCTCGTCAAGCTTCGGCTTCAGACCGTTGAGCTTGACCTTATATTCGTCAAATTCGATCATACTCATATAAAAACCACACTTCCAGATTGTTCGGGATGTATTATAACGGATAAACGCACGTCTGTAAAGGGAAAACTGCGCCTATTTCGGGCTCAGCTCCACTGCATGGCGCACAAACGAAAGCTCCGGCACACAGCACGGCAGCTTTGCGCGAAAGCGCATCTGCGGCGTGCGCGGCTCCGAGAGCGGAATGCCGTCCATGTCCTCCATTGCGCCGGCCGTCCACAGCATGGGGCGGAAGTCAGGCCCGACCAGCTCGACGGTGTCTCCGGTACGGAATTTGTTGCGCAGGCTCAAGACGGCGTTTCCGTCTGCGTCACAGCGCTCGACCACCGCGCATATCTGCCACTCGCGGAGATAGCGCGAGTTTTCGGTGTACTGCCCGGGTTGGCCGTAGAAAAAGCCGGTCGAATAGTGGCGGTGCGAGACATGCTCCACCTCGTCACGCCAGACAGGATCGGGCGCGCGTCCGGCCTCCAGATCGTCCAGAACATGACGGTACGCCCCCGTCACGATGGCGGCGTAGTACGCCGATTTTGCCCTGCCCTCGATCTTCAGGCAGTCGATCCCTGCGTCCATCAGATCGTCCAGATGGTCGATCATGCACATGTCGCGCGAGTTCATGATGTACGTGCCCTTCTCGTCCTCGAACACCGGGAAATATTCTCCCGGACGCTTTTCCTCCATCAGCGCGTACTGATAGCGGCAGGGCTGGGCACATTCGCCGCGGTTGGAGTCACGGCCCGTCATATAGTTTGACAGCAGGCACCGTCCGGAGTAGGAAACGCACATCGCGCCGTGGCAGAAGGTCTCCAGCTCCAGTTTTTCCGGCACTCGTGCGCGGATCTCCCGGATCTCCGGCAGCGAAAGCTCCCGCGCCAGCACCACACGCTGCGCGCCAAGGTCATACCACGCCTGTGCGCAGGCGTAGTTGGCAATGGATTGCTGGGTAGAGATATGACGTTCGCAGTTCGATGCATACTTGCCTGCCATCGTGAAAACGCCGAGATCGGCCACGATCAGCGCGTCCACGCCCGCCGCGTCCAGTGACCGGAGATACTCCGGAAGCTTTGCGGTCTCCTCGTTGCGCGGCATGGTGTTGACGGTCACATGCGCGCGCACGCCGTGGCTGTGCGCATAACGCACAGCCTCCGGCAGCTCGTCACGGTCGAAATTTCCCGCAAACGAGCGCATTCCAAAGCTCGTACCGCCGAGATAGACGGCGTCCGCGCCGTAAAGCACGGCCATTTTCAGCTTTTCCATATCCCCCGCGGGACAGAGCAGCTCCGGTTTTCTTCTCATATTCTTTACTGCCCCATTTCCGCGAGCACTTCCTGATGCTCGTAATACGTCTCCGAGAAGGTGTGCACGCCGTTTTTGTTCAGCGCGTAGAAATAATAGTCCGTCTCCGCCGGATACAGCGCCGCACGGATGGAATTGATGCCGGGGTTCGCGATCGGCCCCGCCGGGAGGCCGGCGTTCGTATAGGTGTTGTACGGGCTGATGAGCGACTTGTCCGCGTCAGACAGGACCTCCTTGCGCTCCGGAAGCGCATACTGGATGGTCGCGTCGATCTGGAGGCACGGATAGAGCTTGCTGCAAAGGCGGTTATAGATGACGGAGGCGATGGTCGCGCTCTCCGAGGTCTTGGCTGTTTCCTTTTCGATCAGCGAGGCCACCGTGATGATGTCATGCAGATCCAGCATGGAGTTTGCGATCTCCTGCTCGGTAAAGCCGTTTTCGGTCATCTTCTCGGTGAGCATTTCATTGACGCCCGCCACTGCGCTGCGCAGCTCCTCGGTGAGCTTTCGGTCGAAGTTCGTCAGGAACTTGTCAATGACGTTCTCCGGGTCATCCCCGACAAAGAACTGATAGGTGTCCGGGAACAGATAGCCCTCCAGACGGTTCTTGTCGCCGTAGGGCAGCCCCTGCAGGAACGCATAGTCAAATTCATAGTCTGCCGCAGCGGCCTCCAGCTTGTCTGTAGAGCAGACGCCCTGCTCTGCCAGAAGCGCAAAAATATCCTTGCACTCATAGCCCTCGGGGATCGTGACCTCGACCGTCGAGCGCTGCTGCGACGTCTCGCGCATGGCGTTCACCAGCGCGTGGTAGTCATAGATGTTGTTCAGCGTGTAGGTGCCCGGCTCGATCTTCTGCTCGGCATGAGAATACCAGCAGTAGAACTTGAACAGCCACGGGTAGTTCACAAGGCCGTTGTCATGAAGGGCTCTTGTCACATCGTCAATGCTCGCATTTTCCGCAATGGTGACCGTCATTTTCCGATTGGGCTTGGTCAGTGCGAGCACATCGTCCGCGCAGAGCCACGCGCCGACTGCCAGAAGCACGGATGCAGCCAGCACACAGCAGACATACAGCAGCACCCGAAGCCCCGGCGCAAGACGCGGACGCGCGGGCGGCGCTTCTTCGTCCGGCTCCTCTGGGCCGTCCTGCGGCGCATCATCGACCGTCAGGTCGGCATACTCCTCCGGCAGGGTGGGCTTGAAGGGCGGGAATGTGCTTTTGGCGCGCGGCTGCTCCTCCGGAGCCTTTTGCTCGGGCGTCTCGCCCATCAGCTCGTCGTCATGCGCAAGCTCCTCACGCGTGCTTTCCAGCAGCTCATCAATGGACATGTCGCTGTAATCGATCTCGTCCTCCGGTTTGTTGAACTGAAGGTCGTCTAAATCGGGCATAAATTCCTCCGTTCTCCGCGTTTAGCGGGTATATACGATCGCCTGTGCGACCTGCCTTGCGGCAGCTTCCCCTTTGAGCGCTGCCAGCAGCATCAGTCCGAATTCCTCCGCGGAGCCAGCAGCGCGGCCCGTCAGGATCCTGCCGTCGCGCACCGCGCCCGCGTCCTGCATCCGCGCGCCGCCCATCTCCGGCTCCATGCCGGGATAACAGGTCGCGCGCTTGCCCTCCGTCAGGCCGAGCTTTGCAAGGATGGTCGGTGCAGCGCAGATGGCGCTGACGTGACCGCCGCGGTCGTAGACCGTCTGCACCAGAGAAAGCGCCTTCTCCGACGCGAGGATCGACTCCACGCCCCGGAGCCCTCCCGGGAGCATCACCATTTCAATGTCATCGTCATTCAGTTCGTCCAGAGTACAGTCTGCCTCGATGCGCATACCGTGACCGGCCTCGACCAGCCGCTGTGTATGGATCGACACAAACCTTGCCTCCACGCCGCCGCGTCGCAGAATGTCGCACGGCGCGACGGCCTCCAGCGGCTCAAAGCCGTTTCCAAGCAGGATCGCTACCATAGTTTACCCCTCCAGACACTTTTTTACGCAGTTGTACAGCTCCTCATGGATGTCCTCGATGGAGCGGAGCGTCCCGCTCACAGCGCACGGAACGACCTTCCACCCGTAGAACTTTGCGGCCTCTGCCGCCATCTGGCGGCACTGATAGAGGTACGCCTCGTCTCGCTCGTGGATGTCGGCGTGCGTATTGGTCTGCGCCTCACGCCGGCGCATCAGCTCCTCCGCCAGCTCCACGGGCATGTCGAGGCAAAGCACCAGATCCGGCTTCGGCAATCCCATTTTGCCGAACTCAAAATCATACAGCCAGCGAAAAAACTCCTCGCGCTCCTCCGGCGGGACCTTTCCGGCCTGATGCACGGCGTTGGAGGTCGTATAGCGGTCGGAAAGGATAAGCCCGCCGTTTTGATAGTGCTCGCGCCAGACCTTGACATAGGACGCATAGCGATCGACCGCATAGAATGTGGATGCGGCGTAGGCGTTGACGTCCTCGGGTTGCTCGCCGAACTCGCCGCCGAGATACATGCGGATAAGCGCGGAGGACGGCTCAAGATACTGCGGGAACTGGAGCTTGTGAAATGCGGTCTTCTCCTCGCGCAGCCGGCGCGTCAGGAGCTTGAACTGTGTGGACTTTCCGGAGCCGTCAGAGCCCTCGATCACGATCAGTTTTCCCATAATTACCTTCCTCTTATCCGTTTGCACACCACGGCCCACAAGTATTTGGGCAGCCGGAGCATTCTTATGAAGCGCTTCGGCTCCTTGATGAGCCGGTACAGCCACTCGAGATTGAGCCGGATCATCCACTTCGGCGCGCGCTTCACCGTTCCGGCAAAGGAATCGAGCGTGCCGCCGAGTCCGGCCATGAGCTTCACATGCAGGGCCTTTTGATGCCGCGCCATGAACTGCTCCTGCTTCGGCGCGCCGAGACAGACAAACAGCACGTCCGCGCCGGAGGCATTGATCTTGTCGATCACGGGCGCTTCGTCCTGAAAATATCCGTCGGCAATGCCTGCGATCCTGAGCTTCGGATGCTTCTGCATCATTTTCTGCGCGGCAAGCTCGCCGATGCCGGGCTTGCTGCCCAGCAGATAGAGGCTCTGCCCGGTCGTTTCCAGAACGCCGAGCAAGCCGTCTGCGAAATCGACGCCCGCGACCTTCTGCTTGAGCGGCGTTTTCAGGATCTTCGATGCCAGCACCACGCCTGCGCCGTCCGGCAGCATCAGCTCCGCGCTGTTGAGAAGCGTTCTCGTGTTTTCATCGTGAAGCGCCTCATACGCGATCTCCGCGTTCGGCGTCACCACACGGGCAGCATGTTCGCCCTGAAGCAGCGCCTTGGCTGCATCCAGCGCTTCTTCCATCGTAATATTGTCAAATTGCAGCCCCATGATATCTGTTTTCATATGCAGGCGCACCTCGCCAGTTTATTTTCATTATTTTAGCACATCCGCGCCGTTTTGTCTATCGCGGCGCGGAAATCTCTTTCCCGTACCGGCTTGGTTTCACAATGCACGTCTTCGGCATAAACTGTTATGAAAGCCTGTGCTTTAAAATCCAAGTCAGGAGGTAATCCGATGTCAGATACCAGTCAAACCGCTCAGACATGCGACCTGCGCGGCATCCGCGAAGCGGTCTGCGTGCATACGGATAAGATCACAGACAGCTGTCTTGCGAAGGATTGTATCGAAGACCTGCGCGTGTACTTAACGCTCGATTCCCAGCGCGCGCTCGACGGCGCGGCAAGCGCGCGGGCGCGCTATGTCGAGCTGATGCACGTGAGCGTGCAGGTCGAGCCCGTCCCCTACAACACCGGACACTATACCGTGGACATCACGTACTACTACCGCGTCCTCGGCGAGACGTCCGCAACCGGAAGCTGCCCGAACACCATCACCGGCCTTGCGGTCTTCTCCAAGCGTCTCGTCCTGTTCGGCGGCGAGAGCCGCGCCAAGACCTTCCTGAGCCGCGAGTGCGGCTGCCTCAGCAAGCAGACCATTGTGAACTGTGCCTGCCCGACGGGCGTGGTCGAGGTCGTTGACCCGATCATCCTCGGTTCGAGCGTGCAGGACGCCTGCTCCTGCTGCTGCACCCCCGAAACGCCCCTTATCCCGGAGCCGATCCTCGCCTGCTTCGATCAGGAGCTTGTCCTGAAGGGCGAGTGCAAGCGAATGCTCGTCACCATCGGTCAATTTTCGATCACGCGCCTTCAGCGGGCGACGCAGCTTCTGATTCCGACGTTCGACTACTGCGTTCCAACCAGACAGTGCCCGAACTCCGGCGCTGCGGGCGCAGAAAGCCCCTGCGATGTGTTCGGGCAGATCGAATTCCCGATGGACGCATTTTTCCCGTCAAAAAACGACTCGTGCATTCCACCGTCGCAGAGCTGCACCGGCTGTGCCAGAACTGCCGACAAGTGACAAAATCGGGAACGCCTCATAAGAGACGTTCCCGTGAGCATGTCAAAATAGCCATTTTGACATGCTCTCAAACGCGAACCGCGTGGCTGGGTTCGCGTTTGAAAAGGCTGCACCCGGCTGCGCGCATAATTTGTGCGCTGCTTGCGCACAAATTCCACACTTGCCGGGCGTAGCGTGTTTTGTCCGAGGTTCACGCCCCCGGACAAAACAGATTTACATTTTATTTCGCCGTGCGCGGCGAAACTCTACGAGGTTCTTTGACAGGCTGTCGGGAACGCCTCATAAGAGACGTTCCCGCGTTTAAAAGACTGCCCTTATAATATCCCCATATCCCGCAGGATGGCGCACATTTCGCGCACGCGCGAATCCCAGGAGCTTTTGCGGCCCTCCTCGATGCGCGCCTCCATGCGCTCCGGCTGCGTGTCCGAAAGCGCCTCCGTGCAGCGGGCGGTGAACTGCTCCGCCGTGTCCGCAATGTGGATGAGCGGCGCATACCGGAGGATCTGATCCGGCTGGCGCGTGGAGATGATGGGCTTTCCGGTTGCAAGATACTCGTAGAATTTGAGCGGACTGACATCCTTGCTCAGCTTTCCCGCGGCGAACAGATTCAGACATGCGTCAAACTGCGCCAGATACTGTGGAAGCTGGTCGTTCGGCTTGATGCCGAGGAAATGACAGTTCCCAAGTGCCTTGAGCGCAGACAGGTTTGCGCCCGGCTTTTCTCCGCCGATCCAGACAAAGCTCCACTCCGGATGCGCCTTTGCCGCATATTCGACAAAGCTGTATTCGATGCACGGCTGAAGCGCCCCGACGAACCCGAAGATCGGATGTGGGATGGCGCGCATCTCGTCCGGCACGGCGATGGGCCACGATGCGCGGTTGAAGCGCTCAAAATCCGCGCCGTTCGGGATGAAACGCGCCTTGGGGTTGGCTGCCTGAAGCCGCTCTGCGAGCGGAGCCGCCGTGGCAAAGACCATGTCGCACTTGGCCGCCAGCTCCAGCTCCTCCGCATCGACCTGCTCGGGGTTCATGATGCCGCCGTATGCCGAATGGCGGTCAACGCAGTCGTAGACGAGGGCGCTGTGCGGGATGTGGTCAACGGCGTCCACCGTGACCGGGGAGTAGACCCACAGAAGCGGCTTTTCAAAGCCGTGCTTTTTCATGATCTTCCGCACATAGGCAGCGATCCGCTTCTGATTGATGCGGTTTATGGCGCGCGAGCGGTTGAAAAACGGCAGTACCGGCGGCAGACTGTAGACGGTGATGTTCGGCTGCGGCCGGAAGCCGGGCTTTTTATACGCCGTCATGAGCGGCTTTGTGGTTTTGTCCTTGAGTGGCGCAATGACGGTCGCGGACGGATCGAAATACAAGATTTCCGCGTCCGGAATGCGGCTCATGACCTGCTGCTTGCGCGTCGGGATGGGAAACCACGGCGAAGTGGCAAGGCAAACGATCTGTTTCATGTATGTTCCTCCAAAAGCCACCTTGCGGCTTCTTCATTTTCCTCTGCAAGCGCGCGGAGATGCTCCACGCAGTACGGCTCATCGTCAGAAAGCGTCTGGCCGATCAGCGCCGTCAGGCGCTCGGCGGTCACATTCTCAAAGGCGATGCAGTGCTTCTGCCCGATGTAGCGCATGAAGCCCGTGACCTTCGGGTCATAGGACACGGCGGCGAGCTTTGCGCCGACGCATGAGGCGAAGATCAGCGTGTGCAGCCGCATCGACACGATGACGCGCATTTTGCGCATCATGCCGATGATGAGCTTTTCGTCTCTCGGCGCCGAGATGAAGAACCGCTCCCCTTCCAGCATGTCCATGACGCTGCGGCACGGCGCGGTGTCGCGCTCCGGCTCGAGCGCGAAGAACACCGGAGTCAGGCCATACGCCTTGCGCACCGCCTCCACCGTATCGCAGAAGCTCTGCTTTTTTTCCTCAAAGCCCGGCCACGGGCGCAGCACATAGAGCGCATACGCGCCGTCCGGGTCAAGCCCCTTGCTTTGCAGGAAGCTTTCGACCGCGCCGTTCTCACCCGGCTGAAGCAGCATGGCGGGGTCGGCGGTCACGCGGATGTCCGGCTTCGTCACGCCCATCGCGCGCAGCTCCTCCAGCGACATATCCTCGCGCAGCGTGATGGCGTCAACACAGCGGTTGATGATCCGCGCCGCCATGCGGCGGTTGCGCGCGCCGTTTACCGGACCGATGCCGCAGCCGTACATCAGAACCTTGTTTCCGGCGAGCTTTGCAAGCCGGATGCTCCAGAGGTAGTACCAAAGCGAGCGAGAGCTGGTCTTGTCCTGGATCAGACTCCCGCCGCCCGAAATATAAAGCCTCGTTTTGCGCATCACGCGCCAGAATGCAAACGGATCAAACGCGTGCACCGAGCCGACGTAATACCGCTTTCGCGTCTCCGCCGGATCGTGTGACAAAACGCAGATGGGCATGTCCTCGTCAATGTTCTTCATCTGACGAAGAATCGCCTTGAGGATCGCATCGTCGCCCGCGTTTCCTTTTCCGTATGCGCCGCAGATGAGCACGCCGTTTCTCTTTTTCTTCGGCGCGCGCTCCCGGCGAAGGATCGTCTCGTAGATCTCGATCTGATGCGAGACGGTCGCCTCGATGGAAAGAAGCCGCGAGGCGCGGTCATGCAGATTTTCCGCAAGCCGCTGACGGTAGGCCGGGTTCGAGGCGAGCGTCTCCATGTGCCGCGCAAAGCTCTCGCAGTCGCGCGGCTCGGTGAGCAGCCCCGTCACGCCCTGCTCAATGATATACGGTACGCCGCCGACCGCCGTGGCGATGGTCGCGCAGTGCATCCGCGCTCCCTCGGGAAGCGCATACGGAAATGCCTCGGAAAGCGAGGAAAGCGTGTTGACGTCGATGGCACTGTAGAAGCTGTCGGTATCCGTGACCCAGCCGGCAAAGGCATAGCTTCCCGGCACGCACAGCTCCGCCGCCAGCGCCTCGAGCCGTTCACGCTCCTCGCCGTCGCCCGCGATGACCAGACGGATGGCGGGTTTTTTCTTCTGCGCGGCAGAAAATGCGCGGATGAGCATCCCGATGTCCTTGACGGGAGACAGCCGCGCCGCGATGCCGAAAACAACGCTGTCCGGCTCCGCCGTCAGCCCGATGCTCGCGAGAAATTCCTCACGGTTCATTTTCGGCGTCACAGGCGTAAAGTCTACGCCGTTATAGATGGAGAACATCGTCTGCGGGTCGAAGCCGCGCGAGATGAGCATCTGCGCCACGGCATCGGATACGCCGATGTGATAATCAAACAGCCTCAGCGCGATGGTATTGATGGTGCCGTAGGTGATGCGGTGCAGGGGGCGGCCGAGGTAATCAAGCCGGTAGTCGCTGTGCACGGTCGTCACGATGGGGACCTTGATCTTCCGGCGCAGGATCGCGCCCATCATGTTTGCGCGCGCGCCGTGACAGTGGACGATCTCGAAGCCCTCGCCTGCGATCATCGCGCTCAGCCGCCGCACGGCCTCCGGCACGCCGCAGTCCATCACCAGCGTGTCGATGCCCATTTCCAGCGCCTCATCGGCAAATGCGCCTCCGGTAAAGCAGACCAGCCGTACCGTCTGCGTTTGCCCGAGTCCCTTGAGAAGCGAAAGCACATGTGTTTTCGCGCCGCCGACGTCGCCGCCGGAGATCAAATGCATGATTTTCATAGAATTCTCCTGATTTGAGAAGTAAGACTTGTTTCTTGCGCCGCAATCGGATAAAATAAGGGCGATTCGCATACGCATTTATCATTATAGTACATGTTCGTGCGGGAATCAATGAAAAAACCACCAAGGAGGCCCCTATGAAAATCGTTGATGAAAAAGGCAGGCTGTTCGGAAAAGTCAATCTGATCGACCTGCTTGTGCTTTTGCTTGTGATCGCCGCAGCCGCGGCTCTGATCTGGAAGACCGCCGGCAAGAAGGCTGCCGAGCACGCCGCCAAGCCGCTGCGCGCCACATATACGGTGCTCTGCGCCGAAACGCCGAAGGAGATCTGCGACTTTGCAGAGACGCAGGTCGGTGAAAAGCTTCTCAATAACGCCGTGTTCCTCGATGCCGTCATTACCGAGTGCCGCGCCGAGCCGTCCAGCCCGGATGCGCCCGACGGCGCGCAGGATCTCTATATCACCATTGATGCCGCCGCCACAACGGCGAACAACGTCTATAAGGTCGCAAGTCAGGAGATCCGCACAGGCTATGAATACAACGTCAAAACGCCGTATTTTGAGCTTCCGGGTGTGATCTGCGCCATGGAGGTCGAAAATGGCTAAGCTGCTTTCCGGCAGCGTGGTCTGGCGCATCTTCTGCGCCATCGGCGCGTGGCTGGCCTCGCTCGCGCGCGGGAGCCATTTGAACGCAGCCATTGCGCGTGCATGGAAGCACGCGCGTCTGCGCGGCTGGCTTCTGCGGCGGCTCGATGCGCCGGATGCTTGGACGCAGGCCGCGTGGACAACGCATCGCGCGCAGCACCTGAACGACCGTCTGGCACGCTGCTTTGTGCTCCGGCGCGCGTGGCGCAGCTCACTTCTGCGCCGCATCCTCTGCGCCATCGCACGCTGCGGGCGCGAGAGCCGTCTGCTCGGCTGGCTGTTTCGCTTGGGCCTCACGGGCCTTATTCTGACGCTGCTGGGCGTTTATGTGCTCATCGACTACACGCTGCGCGAGGTTCTGACCGTGCCGCTTCTCTCCTCGGTCTGGGACGAGCTGCTGATCTTGCTGGCGCTGTTCTGGATCGTCTGGAGCCGCATGGGACGCGAAAGGCCGCTCCGCGCCCGCGCAAATCCCCTCGACCTGCCGGTCTTTTCGTTCTTCTGCATCGGCTTTGCTCTGATGTGCGCGGTCGGGGCATATCCCTCCATCCAGATCGCCGGATATCGCGCGACGGTGCAGTATATCCTCTGGTTCTTTCTCTGCACGCGCCTTCTGCGCGATGAGAGGGACTTTACGTGGCTCTATTCTCTTTTGTGCGCAGTGGCATTCGTGCTGGCGCTGCACGGTATCTATCAGTATATCATCGGCGTGCCGATGCCCTCGCACTGGATGTCGAAGGCGGAGACCGCCGTCCGCACGCGGATCTTCTCCATTTTCGGCAGCCCCAACATCATGGGCGATTTCATGGTCATGTTCGTCCCCATGACGGCCGCGCTAGCGTATTACACGAAAAAAGCGCCCGTCAGGGCGCTTGCATGGCTGGCGGCGATCGTGATGTGCTTTGCCTGCCTGTTTACGATGTCGCGCGGCGCCTGGGTCGGAATGGCCATCTCCATCGTTCTGTTCATCCTGCTGGTCGACCGGCGACTGTTCTGGCTGCTGCTGGCGGCTGGTGCGCTTTTGATGTTCGTGCCGTTTGTCCGCACGCGCATCGGATTTTTGTTCACCGACGAATTTGTCGCCGCCAGCAACAACGGCGGCCGCAGCGAGCGCTGGGCAACAGGGCTTGCGCTCTTGAAAGCGTCGAACCCGTGGCTCGGCTATGGCCTTGGCATGTTTGGCGGCGCAATCGCGATGCAGACAAAGATCATGAACTGGATCGAGTATTTCTACATGGACAACTACTATCTCAAGATCCTTGTGGAAATGGGCTATGTCGGGCTTACCTCGTTTGCAGTCATGATGCTCTCGCTCGTTGTGACCGGCAGCCGCACCCTGCGCCGTGTCCGCGCGGAGAAGCGGCAGCTTGCCGGAACGCTCTATCCGCTCTGCGCCGGCATTTTCGCGGGCCTTTGCGGCGTCCTTGCCCACTGCCTGTTTGAGAACATTTTTGAGCAGCCGTACATGATGGTCTACTTCTGGACGCTTGCGGCCATGCTCGTCTGGGCGGGCTTCCTGCGCAGGCCGTCTGCTTCTTCGCCCGATGGAAAGGAGATATAATATGCCGCAGCCTGTCCTTCTCACCTACCGCCTGCCCGCCAAACGCGCCGCAAAGGTGCGCGTGCTTGCCATGCGCATGGGCGTGCGCGTGAAGGCCGTGGAAAAATGGGAATATCTCAGCCCCGTGGGCAGCTTCACCGGCGATTGCGGGAGCTTTGATTCGTTTTATGACGGCGATGGCTTCGCAGAGGAAATGCTCGTCATGGCGCATTTCCCGCAGACGATTTTCAGCCGCTTTTTGCAGGAGCTGCGCGCGGCGCGCCTGAACGTGCCCCTCAAGTGCGTGCTCACCGAGTCGAACCGCGGCTGGAATTCGCTTGAGCTGCATGAGCAGCTCTGTGCCGAGCGCGACGCCGTTGCGCGCGGCAAGCCGCTCCACGAAGAGGAATAACCCAAAGACCGTATGCATTCACGTTCGAACGCATACGGTCTTGTCTTATTCTGCCTGCGGGATCTCGATACCGGCGGCGTCAAGCTTTTCGAGCGTGTCACAGCGCATCTGCTCACGCAACTCTGTCAGATACGCGGAAAACGCCGCCTTGTCCGCACCGTATGTCAGATTGAGGCTGTACTCCAGCGGCAGCCACGTGGAGATATCCGACTCATTGTGCTGCACGACAGCCTCCAGATTGTCAAGCGCCTTATAGAGCTTTGCCTCCGGCGTCCGGCGGGCGGCCATCTCGCGGTAGAGCGCCGTCATTTCGCCCGCAAACGGCTCCGGCAGAGATGCCGTCCAGCGCAGGAGCAGCGCCTCCTCCTTCTGCTCGTCGCCGCCGTTTTTCAGAAACGACGGAATGTCGCCCGTGAACGCCTCTCCAAGGTCGTGGATCAGGCACATTTTGATGACCTTGCCCATATCCAGGTCCGGGAACTCATCGCTCACGAAATAGGCCATCAGCGCCATGCGCCAGCAGTGCTCCGCGACGCTTTCATGGCGTCCTCCGGAGGTGTAGCAGTGCCGCGTGACATCCTTCAGGCGCTCAGCGACATGCAGCGCCTCCAGCAGCTTCCTTGCTTCCATTGCCGCATCTCCTTCTCAAAGTGTGAACTCGATCGCCTCGCGGATGTTCCGCACACGGACAAGCTCCATGCCGTCCGGCGCGATGATCTGCTGCGTGCCGTGACGCGGAATGAGGCATCTCGTGAAGCCCAGCCGCGCAGCCTCCGTCAGACGCTGCTGAAGCGCCGTGACGGCGCGTACCTCGCCCGTCAGGCCGACCTCCCCGATGGCGGTCGTCTTGCTGTCAATGGGCTTGTCCCGGCAGCTGGAGGCCACCGCGAGCACAAACGCGAGATCTGCCGCAGGCTCGTCGAGCTGCAAGCCGCCGATGACATTGATGTAGGCGTCGCACATGCCGATGGGCAGCCCGCCGCGCTTTTCCGTCACCGCGAGCAGAAGATTTGCCCGGTTAAAGTCAAAGCCGTCTGCCGTCCGGCGCGGCACATTGAAGCTCGTCCGCGCGACAAGCGCCTGCACCTCAGCCATGACCGGGCGCGTTCCCTCCATCGCGCAGGCAACGCACGTTCCGGGCGCGCCGATGGGCCGTCCCGCCAGCAGCATTTCGGACGGGTTCGGCACCTCGAGCAGGCCGTGCTCCTCCATCTCGAACACGCCGATCTCATTTGTCGAGCCAAAGCGGTTTTTGGCCGCGCGCAGGATGCGGTAATTGCTTGCGTGCTCGCCCTCGAAGTATAAAACGCAGTCCACCATATGCTCGAGCACCTTCGGGCCCGCGATCGCGCCCTCCTTGTTGACGTGACCGACCACAAAGACCGTCACCGCGCTCCCCTTTGCAAGCTGCATGAGCGCCATCGTGCAGTCCTTGACCTGACTGACGCTGCCGGGCGTCGAGCTGCTTTCGGGATTGTAAAGCGTCTGGATGGAGTCGGCAATCAGAATATCCGGCGTGCATTCGCGGACGGTCTCCACGATGGTCGTGACATCCGTCTCGGCAAGCACCATCAGATCCTCACCCTCCACGCCCAGCCGGTCGGCGCGCATTTTGATCTGCTGCTCGCTTTCCTCGCCGGAGACGTACAGGATCCGCTGCGTTTTTCCAAGATAGGCGCAGATCTGAAGCAAAAGCGTGGACTTGCCGATGCCCGGCGCGCCGCCCACCAGCACGAGAGAGCCGCGCACACCGCCGCCGCCAAGTACACGGTCAAGCTCGCCAAGACCGGTCGAAAAGCGGATCTCGCTGCCGCTTTCCACCTCGCGGAGCATTTTGGGCGCCGCCCTGCCGCAGGGCCCCGGCGCGGCGGCGCGTCCGGGCGCGGACGGCTTTTGAACATGCTCCTCAATGGTGTTCCACATGCCGCATGCCGGGCACTGGCCCTGCCAGCGCGGGAATTCGTTTCCGCAGTTTTTACAGTAGAAGATCGTTTTAGACTTCATTGGCGTTCTCCTTTTCAGAGAGATACTCTGTCACAGCGCCGCAGATGGCGGCCGATAGCTTTTTCTGATAGGCGTCGCTTTGCAGCAGCCGCGCCTCCTCCGGATTGGAGAGAAAGCCGCACTCGACCAGAACGGCCGTGCATGCGGCGTGCTCCATCAGATACACCGACTGTGCCGGCTTGCTCTGGCGCCGGTTTGCAGGGTCAACGCAGGCGCGGAGCGTCTGCTGCATCGTCTCGGCAAGCTGCCTGCTGCCGTCGGATCCTGCAAAAAAGACCTGCGCGCCGCGGTATTTGCTCTGCTCGAAAAAATTCTGGTGGATGCTGACAAGCAGCTCCGGCGCGGCGTCGTTGACCGTTTTCACGCGATTTTTGAGGTCGGAGACCTTTTTCTCCGTGATCGAGGCGCACGGGCCGGTATAGACCGCCGTATCCGTCGTGCGGATCATGAGCGGCTGCACACCTGCAAACGCCAGCAGGTCGCGCACCCGCAGCGCAATGTCGAGGTTGATGCCGCTTTCCGGCGTGCCGGTAACGGACATCGCGCCGCCGTCCTCTCCGCCGTGACCAGCGTCGATCATGACGCGCGGCGGCATCGCCGCCACCGCACTTGCCGCAAAATCGGGACGAAGCAGCGGATAAACGCACAAAAAGGCCGCTCCCAGCAGCAGTGCCGCCGCAGCCAGCCTCCGGCCGAGCTTTTCCATGAAATCACCTCGGAAAAGCGTATGTCCGCGCGGCCTTGCCTATGCCAATCATAGCACACGCAGCACGGTTTGAAAAGAAAAATCCGATGCCTCTGTGTCTCCGGCACGCTGCAAAACGCACGTTCGGTTCACCGTAATGATAACATGACAGATTATTTGCAAAAGTTATTCACATTGTCAACAGATTTGTCCACAGCCGAAAACTCTTTGCAGCTTCATAGCCGAATCGATTTTCTGTCATTTAACGGAAAGCTTGCAAAACAGCTTCTTTCTTTGGTAAATGTATGAAAAAGATTTACATAATCACATTATGCAGGCATCCTGCCATCCTTTTGTAACCACATAAAACGCGCCGCCCGATCGGGCGGCGCGGGAGCTTATCAAAAATGCAGTGTTGATTCGAGCGGCGATGCTCCAAACGGTCTTTGCGCTCACCCCAGCTCGATGGAGCGCGTTGCGTAGGCGTTGAGGCTCTGGTCGCCGCGCGTTCCGGCGAGGTATTCATAGTAACCCTGACTGCCGATCATCGCGCCGTTGTCGCCGCAGAGGCTCAGCGGCGGACGGTAGAGCGCGGCTCCCTCGCGGCGGCAGGCGTCCTCAAAATCGCGGCGGATGCGGGAATTGGCAGCAACGCCGCCCGCAATGGCGAGCTTCCCATAGCCCGTCTGACGGAGCGCCTGCATCGTGCGCGGCACGAGCGTATCGCTCACTGCCTTTGAGAATGACGCGCAGAGCGACGGAATGTCGAGCGCCTCTCCCTTCTGTTCGGCGTTGTGGATGAGGTTCAGCGCCGCCGTTTTGAGACCCGAAAACGACATGTCCAGCTCGCTTCCCGCCACATGGCTGTGGGGCATCGGGTATTTTTCGTCATCCCCCGTCTGCGCGGCCCTGTCCAGCGCCGAACCGCCGGGGTACGGCATCCCGAGCACCCGCGCGACCTTGTCAAAGCACTCGCCTGCCGCATCATCGCGCGTTGTACCGAGAATTTTCATGCGCGTGTAGTCCTGTACATCGACGATCAGGCTGTGTCCGCCTGAGACGACGAGGCACACAAATGGCGGCTCCAGCTCCGGATAGGCCAGATAGTTTGCCGCGATGTGACCGCGGATGTGGTGGACCGGCACCAGCGGCACGCCGAGTGCGAGCGCGGCTGCCTTTGCAAAATTCACCCCGACCAGCACCGCGCCGATCAGCCCCGGCGCATAGGTGACGGCAACGGCGTCAATGTCGCTGCGCGTCAGGTGCGCCGTTTCCAGCGCCTGATCGGCAAGGCCATAGATCGCCTCAATGTGCTTTCGCGAGGCAATTTCCGGCACCACGCCGCCGTAGAGTTTGTGGATCTCGACCTGCGAGGCGACGCAGTCGGTCAGGATCTCCCGCCCGTCGCGGACAATGGCAACGGCGGTCTCGTCGCAGGAGGATTCAACAGATAAAATATTCATGCGTTCCAGTCCTTTCTGAGGATGCAGGCGTCCTCTTTCGGATGAAAATAGTAATTTTTGCGCAATCCGACCGCCGCGAAGCCGAGCTTCTCGTAAAGCGTCCTCGCGGGGAGATTTGACACGCGCACCTCAAGCGTCAGGCTCGTCACGCCGCATTCGTCCAGCGCGCGGATGAGCGCCAGAACCAGCGACTCTGCAATGCCCTGCCGCCGCGCGGCCGGTGCAACGGCAATGTTCATCATGTCCGCCTCCGGCGGAACGCGCTGGCTTCCGACGTATCCGAGCAGCGTCCCGTCCAAAGCCTCCGCCGCGAGCCAGAGACTCAGCGGGTTTTGAAGCTCCGGCGCAATGGCGCTCTCGCTCCACGGGTCAGAGAAGCACTGCGTTTCCAGCGCTGCAACGGCGGGGACATGGTGCGCCGCCATGGGTACGATCCTGTATTCCATCACTTTGCCTCATACCAGCTCGCGCCGCACTTGGCCTCCGCCAGAAGCGGGACGCGGAGCGTCATCACATGCTCCATTTCGTACTTGACGATCTCCATGACCGCCTCACGTTCCTCCAGTGGGCATTCGACGATCAGCTCGTCATGTACCTGCAGGATGAGCCTTGCGCGGAGCTTCTTTTTGCGCAGGGCCGCGTCCACACGCAGCATGGCGATCTTGATGATGTCGGCGGCGGTGCCCTGAATGGGCGTGTTGAGCGCAACGCGCTCACCAAACGAGCGGAGGTTAAAATTCGAGCTTTTCAGCTCCGGCAGCTCGCGCCGCCGTCCGAGCAGCGTGGTAACAAAGCCGTCGTGCTTGGCCTGCTCAACGATGTGCTGCATGTATTCGCGCACGCCTGCGTAGTTTCTCAGGTAGTTATCGATATACTGCTTCGCCTCCGCAACGGAAACGCCGATGTCCTCCGACAGCGAAAATGCCGAGATGCCGTAGACGATGCCGAAATTGACGGCCTTTGCGTGGCGGCGCATCAGCGGCGTCACGTCCTCCGGCGCGACGGAAAAAACCTGCGCTGCGGTCGCCGTGTGAATGTCCAGACCTGAGGTGAACGCCTCCTGCATCCGCTTGTCATCGGCGATGTGCGCCAGCACGCGCAGCTCGATCTGACTGTAATCGGCGTCAACAAAGATCCAGCCCTCGCGCGGGACGAACATCTTGCGGATCTCGCTTCCAAGCTCAGTGCGGACGGGGATGTTCTGAAGGTTCGGGTCAGTCGAGGACAGCCGTCCCGTGGCCGTGACCATGTTCTGGAACGTGGTGTGGATGCGTCCGTCCTCCGCGATCTGCTTGAGAAGGCCGTCTGCATAAGTCGATTTGAGCTTTGTCAGCATCCGGTAGTCAAGCACGCACGAAACGATGGGGTGCCTGGCCCGCAGCTTTTCGAGGACCTCCGCATTGGTGGAGTAGCCGCTTTTTGTCTTTTTGACGGGCGGCAGGCCGAGCCGGTCAAACAGGATCTCCCCGAGCTTTTTCGTGGAATTGATGTTGAATTCCTCGCCAGCATAGCGGTAGACCGCCGCCTGCGTATCCTCGATCCGCTCGGAGAGCATCTGTCCGAACGACATGAGCGCAAACTGATCGGCCGCCACGCCCTCATGCTCCATGCGCGCGAGCACCGCGCAAAGCGGCAGCTCCACGTCGTAATAGAGCGTCTCAAGCCCCATTTCCCGGAGCTTTTCCTGCATCGGCTCTGCAAGCGCAGTGACGGAGGCCGTGCGGCTGAACAGGTCTGCAAGCCGCGCTGCGTTCTCCCCCGCCGCTCCTGCATCGAGCTTCGCCGGTTCAAAATTCAGATACGCGACCGTCAGCTTCTCAAGCTCATAGCTTCCCTGCGTCGGGTCGATGAGATACGCGGCCAGCGCCGTGTCAAAGCAAAAATCCTCCGCCGGAAGCCCCGCGTCGTAAAGCTGCCGCATCAGTCCCTTGACATCGTGCGCCGCCTTGCGGATGCCGCTTCCAAAGAGCTGCCGCAAGACTGCGTCAAATTCTGCGCCAAGCGCTTCGCGGCTGAAATAGACCATGTGCCCGGCATCCGGCATCTCAGCCGCGACGCCCGAAAGCCCATCCTCGGCCGTCACGGACACATACGGCTGCGCCGCAAGCTCCTGAAGCACTTCCTTGGCACGTTCCGCTGTCTCCGGGGTCTCGGAGGTACATTCTCCCTGAATGAAATCCGTCTTTTCCTCCGCGCGGTTCCGCTCCGGCCGCAGCTGATAGCGGTCGATGAGCTTCAAGAATTCCAGCTTGATAAACAGGTCATAGAGCGTCCCGCCGTCCGGCTCGCGCACCATGCAGTCCTCCGGGCGAAACAAGATCGGCGCATTGCATCGGATGGTCGCAAGGTCATACGAGAGATATGCCTTTTCGCGGTCTGTCTCCAGCTTCTTCCGCAGGTTTTCACGGATCTCCGGCAGATGCTCATAAATACCGTCGAGCGTCCCGTATTGCAGCAGCAGACCGGTCGCCGTCTTCGGCCCCACACCCGCAACGCCGGGGATGTTGTCGGAGCTGTCGCCCATCAGGCTCTTGAGATCGATCAGGCGCTTCGGTGCAAAGCCGTATTCGGCGGTGAACGCCGCCTCATCGTAAAGCGTGGCGGTCGTCTGGCCGCCCTTGGTCGTGATGAGCTTCACATGTACGTGCGCGTCAACGAGCTGGAGGCTGTCGCGGTCGCCGGTGACGATCACGCACTCCCAGCCGTCTTCCCCGCACAGCCGCCCGACGGTGCCAAGCACGTCGTCGGCCTCCCAGCCCTCACACTCAAAGATGGGAATGTGCATCGCGCGCAGAACATCCTTCATATACGGAAGCTGCATGGCAAGCTCGTCCGGCATCGGGTGGCGCGTGGCCTTATAGCCGTCGTATTGCAGATGGCGGAATGTGGGCGCCTTGAGATCGAACGCCACGCACAGCGCGTCCGGCGTTTCCTCCTTGCGCAGACGTTCGAGGATATTCAAAAAGCCGAAAATGGCGTTGGTGCACAGACCTTCCTTCGTGGTCAGGATCCGCACCCCGTAGAACGCACGGTTCAGAATGCTGTTACCGTCGAGGATCATCAGTTTCATAAAAGCGCCCCCTTGTAAGCTGAGGCTATGATACCATAAAAATCCCGCGCTTTCAATCGCAAAGCGATCGTCATAAAACCACATGCTGCGCACAAAAGGCTTGAATCATCTTCCAAATTCTGATATAGTTCATACAGGGAGTGTTCGCTTCCCCATCATATCGGGTTAAGGAGAGAGAAAGATGGAACTCAACCAGTGGTCCCTGAAGCGGTGGCTTCTCGCAGGAATGCAGCTCGTGATCATTCTGCTGATCGTGTTCGGGAAGTGGCTCGGCTACGACATCTATATCAGTGCCGGCAGCGCAACGCTTCTGAAGGCCGGCAGCCTGATGAAGCGCATCGCCACGAACATCTGCTCCAATGGCGGCGGCGGCTTAATGTTCATCGCGGTACTCATCTATCTGCTGCTGGTGATCGGCGCCAGCATGACGTGGCGGACGGTCTCAAATCTGTTCCGTTCAAAGACTGTCAGCATTGCCGGTTATCTGTTCGGCGTCATTTTGTTTGCCTGTATGTTCCTGCTGATTACGATCGCGAACGCCGCCCTTTCCTCCGAGACGGACGGCTGGATCGACAATGTTTTCAAGCTCCACAGTGCAGCCTACTGGACGCTTGCGCTGAGCATTGCCGGATGGGTCATCTGTATAAAAATGCCCGCCACAGTGGGAACGGGTGCGGCGGCGCACCCTGTCTCTGCACCGTCTGCGCACGCCGGTTCTGCTCGTGCGCCGATAAAGCACTGCGTCCAGTGCGGCCGCATGGAAAGGGCTGCGGGCAGCAGCTTCTGCTCCGCTTGCGGCGGCGAGCTTGTCGAGGAGCTGCACTGCCCCAAATGTCATCGCCGGATGGACTGGAGCATGCGCTACTGCCCGACATGCGGCATTGACGTCTACGAGTACAAAAAGAAACCGGAGACACCTGCCGCGCCGGCCATGCCCGTATGCAGTTTCTGCGGGACTCCCGCAAAGAAAGCCTCCGCGACGTTCTGTTACAAGTGCGGCAAGCCGCTTTCCGCCGCGCCGGAGCGCAAATGCCCCGCCTGCGGTGAGAAGCTGGAAGACAGCGATGCCTTCTGCCCTGCCTGCGGCGCAGTCCCCAACTAAAATGCAAAGCGAAAAACAGGAGATGCAGCTGCATCTCCTGTTTGAGCTTGTCAAAAAAGTCTTTTTGACAAGCTCTCAAACGCGAACCGCGGGGCTGGGTTCGCGTTTGAAAAGGCTGCACCCGGCTGCGCGCATAATTTGTGCGCACACTGCGCACAAATTCCACACTTGCCGGGCGTTTTGTGTTTTGTCCGATGTACACGCCACCGGACAAAACCGATTCACATTTTATTCGCGCCTGCGGGCGCGAACTCTACGAGGTTTTTTGACAGTCTGCGCTGCCGCGCTCTGGTTTCAGAGCGCGGCAGTTTTTTGCGGCTGCACGCAGGTCTTGCAAATACCCGTTGTAGGGGCGTCCGTCCTACGATGAAAAACGCGAAAACAAAACGAATTTGCATCGGATTTCCATAAAAACGGGCAATCAGAGATCCACGCGTTCAAACCGCGCGGCGGAGATGCGGAACGCGGCAGCATTCAAAAGCAGCCACGCGCACGCGCCGAGCACGAGCACAGGGAGCTGACGGAGCTGATCGGAAAGGGCATAGCTCTCAAACAGCGCCTCGCCCAGCGGCCAAAGCGCCAGCGCCATGTGCTCCAGCGCCTCCAGCACAAGGATCAGCACAAACTGCACCGCGCCGGAGAGCAGAAACGGCTTTCCGAGGTCATAGCCGCTGCGGTAGTGCATGGGCAGAAATGTGATGCTGAACACGCCCATCAGGAGCATCGAAAGGCCGAGAAACGAGACATTCGCCTCGATGCCGACAGGATTTTTGACCGCGCCGTACTGCGCCCGGATGAGCATGAACGGAAGGCAGGCGGCAAGCTGCAGGAGCTGAAGCTCCATGACGGTCGTGACGCGGGCGCGCACCATCTCCCGCTTGGTGACGGGCAGGAGCATCATATAATACACGTCGCGGTTTTCCCGGCACGACTGGAAAAAGAGAAAAATGCCGAGCGCGTTGTAGAAAAACGTCACATAATACGGATAGCTCGGGATCAGCACCAGTCCGCTCAGCGCCAGAAAAAGAAGCGGAACCGGCGACATGGCAAGCCGCCATTCTTTGCTTTGCAGAGCCTTCATTTCTCAGCCTCCCTTTCCAGATACACCATGAGCTGCTCCAGCGTCGGCGCGGTGAGCGTGCAGTCCTTGCCGAGCACGGCGTCCTGCGCACGCAGAAGCCCGGAAACGCTGTCCTTATGCCGGCGCAGCCCGATGAGCGCCGCCTCCAGCTCCGGCGTCAGCCGCGCGGGCGCACACTCCGCCAGACGGTAGGCCGCGAGGAGCTCCCGCTTTGGCAGGGAGGCAAAGATGCGCCCGTTTTGTATGTACGTGATCTGATCGGCGCACGCCTCCAGATCGGAGGTGATGTGCGTTGAAAAGAGGATCGACACGCCATCCTCCTCGCGGAGCGTGAGGAACAGGTCGAGCAGATCGTCGCGCGAGACGGGGTCAAGCCCCGAGGTCGGCTCGTCGAGAATCAGAAGCTCTGCGCCGTGGCTCATCGCCAGCGCGAGCTGGTATTTGACCTTCATGCCCTCCGAGAGCGCACTCGTGCGCTTTTCCTCACTCAGGCGAAAGCGCGCAAGGCAGCGCCGGTAGAGCGCCTCGTCCCACGCCGGGTAGAAGCGCCGCGTGACCGCCGTGATCTGCGCGAGCGTTTTGCGCGGATAATAGCTCAAACCGCCGGAGACGAAGCCGATCTTCTGCCGGATGGCGTGCTCGTCGTGCGCCGCGTCCAGTCCAAGCAGCGTCACCTGCCCCGCGTCGGGGTGGACAAGGCGCAAAAGCGCCTTGAGCGTCGTCGTTTTGCCCGCACCGTTGCGGCCGATGAAGCCCATGACCGTGCCCGCCTCCATCGAGAACGACACGTGATCGAGCGTGAAGCCGGGGTAATGCTTGCAGAGGCCGTCAACCGTCAGAATGTTCATCTTCCGATGCCTCCTTTGCCGTTTCCCAGAGCTTATCCGGGACGGAAATGCTGTTTTCGTCGATCAGTGCAATGCCGCGCTTCTTGTCCGCCATCAGCAGCAGCTGATCTCCGGGCTGGATGCCGAACAGCTCGCGCGCCCCCTTCGGGATGACGATCTGCCCCTTGTCGCCGACTTTGACGATGCTGAGAAATTTCCCCTTTGGATATTGCAGAGCCACTTGTATCACCTCGCATTAAAAGTATAACTTTTCCCACTCAGTATACCACACAAAAATCAAAAAGCAAGGGTTGCATTTTGAAAAAAATCAGATAGAATGGTGACATGGAAAAAATACCCCGGCGCACCGGCGGTGAAAGGAGGGAATGATACCATGAAATACGTCTGTGAGATCTGCGGATGGGTCTATGACGAGGACGAGGGCTGCCCCGAAAGCGGCATCGCACCCGGCACCAAGTGGGAGGATGTTCCCGGCGATTTTGAATGTCCTGTCTGCTACGTCGGCAAGGACCAGTTCTCAGAGTCGGATGACTGACCCGGCGCCCCAAGATGCTTTGCACATTTTGGGGCGGTTTTCTTTCTCCGCGGCGGGAGGAACCTTTCCCCGCGCCGTGCGTCTAACAGGTATGACATGAAAAAGGAGAAGAACCATGGGATTTACAATTGTGGAGACACTCTTTCCGCTCGTATTTCTGCTGATGTTCGGCTTCGCGCTGTATACGCTGATCTCGTCCATCGCGGCGCGGGCACAGGAAAAGCGAAAAAATGATGCCTCGCCGCGTCTGACCGTTCCGGCCTCTGTCGTGACAAAGCGCTCGCAGGTCGGCACGACCCATCACCACAACGCGGCGACGAACACCGGCGGAACCTACTACAATACCAAATATTTCGCCACCTTCCAGTTTGAAAGCGGCGACCGGCTGGAGCTTTCCGTTTCACCGGGCGAATACGGGATGCTTGTCGAGGGCGACCGCGGGCAGCTCTCCTTTCAGGGCACGCGCTATCTCGGCTTCGTCAGGCAGTAAAGACAAACGCAAAAACCGGGTGCGGCAGGAAATGCCGCACCCATTCTTTGTACCTCGGATTTATTGATAAACGATAAATAATAGTTGACAATCGATAAATGCCGTGCTATTGTGGGGACAGAAAGCAAAAGGAGTGAGGGCTATGAACTGGAACGCGAACAAGAGCGTCCGTCTTTCGCAGGTCTGTGTGGTCATTTTTGCGGCGCTTCTGCTGGCGCTGGACATCGGGTGCTACTGGGCGGTGACGTGGTTCGTCCGTCTGCGCCGGATGCAGGCGCCGATGGTGCTCTGGATGATGCTCACGATCTATCTGTGCAGCATTTTTGCGTGGCTCCTGCTGGCACAGCTCTGGCGGCTGCTGCGGAACATTCAGGCGGGGCGCGTGTTCGAGGAGGAGAACGTGCGCATCCTGCGCGCGGTGAGCTGGTGCTGTGCCGGCGCGGGGCTGGTCTGCCTCGGCAGCACATTTTGGTATCTGCCCTTCGCGGCGGTCGCGGTCGCGGCGTGCTTTATGGCGCTGATCGTGCGCATCGTCAAGAACGTTTTCCAGCAGGCGCTCGCCATGAAATCCGAGCTGGATCTCACGGTCTAGGAGGCGCAGGATGGAAATTCTCGTGAATCTGGACGTGATGATGGCAAGACGCAAGATTTCGGCCGGAGAGCTGGCCGAGCGCATCGGCATCACGCCTGCCAACCTGTCCATTTTGAAGAACAACCGCGCGAAGGCCATCCGCTTTTCCACGCTGATGGCGCTGTGCCATGAGCTGGACTGCCAGCCGGGCGATATTTTGCAGTTTGTGGACGATCCGGCTGTGCCGGAGTAAAGGAGAATCGAATATGGAAAATCAGAACCGGGATGCGGAGCGCCGTACCCCTGAGCTTGCTGCACCCATTTTGCGGGACACGCCGGACTGGGCGGCAGACGCCGTCGCGCCGCAGAAGCCGCCGTTTTCGGCGTCAAAAACGGAGCGGATCGCCGCCTTTTTGATGTATCCGCTTGCGTTTTGCTACATTCAGATGCTGCTTGCGCCGCTTTCCGCCGGGGCGGTCTGGCTGTGCGTGTTCTGCGCGGGCTTCCTCGCCATGACCGAGCTGCTCTGCCGCGGACGGCGGCGCACATGGGAAAGCTGGGCCTGGCTCGGCTGCCTGCTGGTGCTCATTGCGTTTCGCGTCCGGCTGATCGCTGAGGCAGGGCGCTGCGGCGATGACGCGCCTGTTCACGCGGTCTCGCCGGCGCTGTCGTTTTTTCTGCTCCACGCCTACGCGGTCTACTGGGTGCTTTGCCGGTCGGACACGCTGCTCGGCGGCGAGAGCAGCCGCCTTCTGCCGCTCGATGCGATGAACGGCATGATCGTGTTCCCATTCGGGGGCTTTTTCCTGCGCATCCGGACGGCGGTTTCCGCGCTGGCGCAGCTTCTTCGTACACGCGGCGGAGAAAAACGCTCCGCTGCCGTGCGGGCGGGCATCGCTGCCGCGATCCTGGCGGCGTGCGCCTTGCTGGTGCTGTCCATGCGTGCGCTGTCTGACGCGGACGCGCGCTTCGGCGCGGCGGTCAGCGGGCTGCTTGCGGCGCTGACGCCGGACTGGAACGAAAGGACGCTGGCGGATTTCCTCTTTCGGTTCTGTCTGAGCCTGCCTGTCGGCGCATACCTGTTCGGCCTCATCGCGGGCGCGGCACGGCGCGAGCCGCAGGCGCTTCGGGCTCGCGGAAGTGCGTTTGAGCAGGCGCTCGAAAAGCTCCGCAGCGTGCCGGCCGCCGTCCTTGCGGCGCTCGCCGCCGTCTTTGCCGCCGTGTATCTGGCGTTTTTCGCCCTTCAGGCGAGCTATCTTTTCGGCGCGTTCACGCGCACCGTGCCCGAGGGCTATACCGTTGCGGAGTATGCGCGGCAGGGCTTTTTCTCGCTGTGCCGCGTGATGGCGGTCAATTTTGCGCTGCTGTGGCTGATGGCGCGCACCGGCGTCCGGCCGCCGCAAGCGCAGCGGGCGCTGCGCGCGCTGTGTACAGTGCTGCTGGCGCAGAGCCTGCTGTTTGCCGTCATCGCCGCCTCCAAGCTCACGCTTTACATCACGACCTATGGCTTCACGCCCCTGCGGCTTCAGTCGGCGTGGCTGATCGCCGTGCTCACGGCGGGCTGCGGCTGCGCGCTGTATTCGCTCTGGAGCGGCAAGCGCTCCTTCCGGTTCTGGACGCTCTTTTCCGGCCTCACGCTGGCGCTGCTGCATCTGTATTGAGCGCCCGCAGACGCGGCCTGCGGCGAATGCTGCCGCAGGCTGTCGTGCGATTCTCGCGCCAGCCCGCAAAAAAGCCGCTTTTCGGACTTGACACAGTGCCCCATCCGTGTTATTATAATAAAGCTCACTGAGCACCACAATATCGCGGGATAGAGCAGTCTGGCAGCTCGTCGGGCTCATAACCCGGAGGTCGGGGGTTCAAATCCCTCTCCCGCAACCATAAATCGCCGTATTTCGTGAGAAATACGGCGTTTTCTCTATCGTTTTGTTCGGATTTTGCCGTTTTGCTCATTTGCAATTCATGCTCCCCGTGGAGTCTTTGCTCTTGCTTGCTGGACATAGTTTCCATATTAAAACGCTTCAGAAGTTCTGGTTGGAACGCTGCCGTTTGACAACTTTACGCGCTATTTGCAATAAAGTATGCAATAGCGCGGTTTTTGTTTTATGCTGTGTGGTTTCGGCGCTGCGGAAAGGTCGGCAAAACAACATCTGCAAACTTGGCGCGAGGGGCAGCGCCATTTAATCTCGGCGCTGCATCCATCTGGCCCATCTTAAGATAATCGCTCATCATGCCGATGGCCTCGCGCTCGATATCTTCGTTTTTGTGAAGATATTTGCGCGTTGTTTCGATCGACGAATGTCCCAGAATTCCCTGCACGATGTTGAGCGGCACCTTGTCTTCCACCAGCCGCGTCGCCAGCGTGTGCCGCAGCGCGTGGGGGTTGACCTTGCGGATCTCGCAGCGTTTGGAAACCGCGGCCAGCCGAATCTCAAAGCTCTTGGGATCGAGATGCGTCCCGGCCTTGGACGGAAACAGCAGCCCGTCCGGGTTTGGCCAAGTGGAATTTGCCAGCGTGAATAGATGCCGGATCAGAAGCTCACACAGGCCGTCAGAGATCGCGATCTCGCGGTTCGACGTGCTTGTCTTCGGCGTGTTCTGGACGATCAGATGCGTCCGTTTTTTCGGGTCATAGTTCAGGATCTCAATATTGGGATTGTCCGGCGAGACGGCTGCCGTTTTTACGCGGATCAGATTCTTGTTGACAGTGAGCGTCTGCCGCTCCAGATCAAGGTCTTCTATTTTGAGCGCCAGAACCTCGCCAACGCGGAAGCCGATAAAAAGCGTGGTCAGGATCGCCACACGCTGCGTCTCCCGCATGACCTCCTCCATGAAGATCTGCATTTCCTCCGGACTCAGAACGCGCATTTCCGGTGTCGCAACAGCCGGCCGGTTTGTGCCAAGCGTCGGGTTTTCCGGCAGCTTGTATTTACTGACTGCATAGCGGAAAAAATCTTTCAGGATCATGTGGTGGTTGCGAATGGTCTTTGCGGACAGACCGCCCTTTTTCCCATCGTTCCGCCCACCGTTTTTCTGCTTCCGCAGGTAATAGTCCTGGATGACGTCCTGCGTGATCTGGTAGAGCGGCATATCCCCGAACGCCTCCGCAAAATGGATGCGGTAGGTATCCAGATAGCTTCCGTAGGTGGTTGGCTTTCTGGTCGGCGGTGATTTATAGAGATCGAGCCAAAGCGGGAACGCTTCAGAAAACAGGATCTCGGATTCGATCGAATGACCGAGCTTTGCGCGCAGCTCCTCCAGCCGCGCCTGCTCCTGCTGCTTTGCGTCTGCTTCCGATTTCAGCTGTGCCTGTTCCTCTTCCCACTGCGCCCGACGCTCCTTGCAGATCGTTTTCGTGCGGCCCTTGAAGGACTTGCGGTATGGCTTTCCGTCCTCCTTGCGCCCGTAGGTGACCTGATAGACCCATGATTTATCCTTTTGCTGATAGAAGCTGCCTTCGCCGTTTGAACGACGTTTCATACTATCATAAACCTCCAATCCATAAAAGTAACTGTGTGATCGTGATTTGGAGATTTGAGATCAGTTCAGAATCGTATGGGAGGACTTCAGCCACTCAAAAAAAGATTCTTTTGGGATACGGAAAGAATTGCCGATCCGGATCACGGGAAAAGCCTTGCTATGGATCAGGTTATATGCCGCGGCGGTGCCGATGTTCAAAAGCCGCTTCACATCCTTTACGCTCAGGGTCATGCTCTCTTGCTGTGCCATTGCAGAGTCCTCCTTATACAAAATAAAATATGAACTTTTCAAGGTGCAGATGCTGACTCGTATAGCTATTGTACGATAGCTCTGCGGGCAATGCAATGCTGCCGCACTGTCCGCGGCGGCATTATTTTAAATGATGTTTCTCTTTTCTACCGCCGAAAAATCCCGTCAGCGAAAGCATAGAGATTTGCAAGCTCGTCTAAAGCCTGCTGGCGTGTTCGCTGAACGGTTCTGGGGGTAAGATCCATACTTGCGGCGATCTCACTCCAGGACTGCTACTCGAAATAATACCTACGGATCACGTCCTGCTGCCGCCCGTCCAGAAACCTTATGTAATGCGAAAGCCGATCCTGCTCATGGCAGAGATCGGCATATTTGGAGATCAGCTCTTCAACACTCTCTCCATTGAGCTGCGCGGCAGCGCGCTGATAGGACATTGCAATTTCAGGAACGCTTTTGGGATAGGCATTTGCACCGGCATTGTCCGCATCCCGCTTTTGAAACGTCATGACCTCAATCATTTCCGTCGGCGTAACATGGCTGGCATACTGTATTTCGTACTGAAGCAGTTCTATCTGCCGCATCATTTTCTGATAGTTTTCCAGCCGATCCAGCACTTCGTTCAAATATTTGTTATCCATATTTATCCCTCCAAAACCAAAGAGACCGACCGCGCAAAATATGGGTATATATAAAAACAGATGCTGCATTTGGCGTTGCAGCATCTGTTTTCGTTTTTTCCTATGTTAAGAATACCATAGAGATTTGCGACAAATCAAGTGCGTTGGAGTGGAATAGTTGTGAAAAAAGTGCGACAAAAAAGCGACATGAAAGTCGTGTTTATCCACGCTGCGGTAAGCATAGATGGCTGGAAGATCAATAATACTTTATGCTGGAAGTGGAGGTTACATTCTCCAGGAAACTACCGCTGCTGTTGTAAACATCCGCACTCAGCTCTGCTTTGTAGTAATAGCCGGACATGACGTAATAGCTCTTTTCAAGAGACAGCATGGATGAGCCGCTGGTATCCCAGGAGGTCACATAATCCCAATTGCGTTTATCTGTGCTTTTATACAAAGTGACAGTCATTTCGGCGTTGACACCGCGCCGAAGAATGAGATTGCTGGTGCATGTCGCAAGCCCTCTGCTCGAAATATTCAGGGAAATGGCGCAGCTACTTACATAATCATAACGATACGGAGCAATGTCCGAAGAGGCGGCCTGTACCGGAACGACCGATGCGATCAGGATGATTGCCAACAGCAGAGACAAAAGTCTGGAACGAGTTTTCTTCATGTTTGGTTCTCCTTTGATTTAATATGAATTGGAACAAAGCATTTTTTCAACTATTCCATACACGATATCCAGCTCGGTATTACTGCTGGATATCACATACATTTTCTGGTTTTCTACGTCCGTCCAGACAACCTGATAGGTGCCTGCTTTCTGCACGTACATGACGCTTTGATCATGAATCGTGTTATACCAAACCTCAGCATCCTCTGTATCAACTGTGATGGCTCCACCGAAATTCTCCAGTGCGTAAATAACGATACTTAGTTCAGAACCCGAATCATTTGCATACATATAATTTTCGAACAGCGAAGTACTGCTTTGAGAGATTAGATCGTAATCAGAGGGAATACAATCATCGACGATAGGCGTCATACTTTGCTGTTGCGGCGTTGCGGAGGCAGTATTTTCAATACGGAACTCCGTACCAAACTCGAAGTTGGTGATCAAAAAGTTCAGCGTTTTTACCCGCACGGTTTCTGAAGCGGCAAAAGCGGTGCCGAACAAAAAGAGCGGAACCAGAATCCATAAAGCAACCCGATTGAGCGCCCGTGTCACTTTTTTTGCGGCGGCTTTCCATTGTGATTTGCGGTAGGCCTTTTTGATGGTGCGCAGACACCGTTTGCTCAACGTCTCAGGAACGGCCGTGTTTGGGTCTGCAAGGAGTTCTTCGTTTTGTAGGAGCAACTTCTTCCCATTTTCTTCTGCGACTCTATCCATAAGCAGGGCAAAAACGGCATCTTCATACCGCTCATACAACCGTTCAATTTCATCCATGGTTTTTACCTCCTTCCCGGAGCTTTTCTGCAAACGCGCGCCGAGCCCGGGTCAATTTCATTCGGATACTGGAGGGCTTGCAGCCGAGCATTTGCGCAAGTTCTGTGTCCGACAAATCCATCAGATACTTTCCCATCAGCAGCTGCTGTTCTTCTTCCCGCATTTCCCGGAATATGGCCAGAAGTTCTTCCTGTCGTTCTTTTTCCAGATATATCACTTCGGCTCCGGAAATGTGCGCATGGCAGCAGTCTTCAGAAATATCGTCCAAAGGGACGTGACGAGCGGCTTCCGTCTGGTTTCGTTTGATTGCATTGACTGCGGTATTGCGGACAGCCACTGCAATGTAGCTGACTTGTGCATATGGCGGCAGCCGCTGCAGCGTTGCTTCGTTTTTCAAAAGGGCCAGCACGGCAGTCTGGACAATGTCCTCCCGCTGCACAAGATTTGTTGTATACTTTCCTGCAATGTAATACATCAGGCGTTCGTGTTTTCGATATATGGCTTCCATGAAGCCCGGGTTCTCTTTTTCTTTTGTCATTCTCTTTGTTCTCCCGAACGTTCATATTACTAAGACACAGGAAACGCTGATTTGCAGCATTTTCTGTGGGAATCCTTTGAATGGTCCTTTTGGGTCTATTTGTTTATATTGTATCTTTATTTATTCCTTTATTTTGCCAATTCCAGCATCCGCGCCAGCGGACCAACCGCCCTCTGCCGCATCGCCTCATCCATCTCCACTTCCTCCTCCGGATTTTCCAGCGCCCGCAGTACGCTGTCCAGATGAATCTTCTTCATATTCGGGCAAAACTGACGGTGACCTACGGAGAAAAACTTCTTCTCCGGGTTCTTCTGCAGCAGTTCATAGAACACGCCCATCTCGGTGCAGATCAGGAAGACTTTCTCATCCGAATTCGTCGCATAATCAATAATCTGGGAGGTACTTCCGACAAAATCTGCCAGCTCCAGCACATCGCCGGTACACTCCGGATGCGCCAGCACA
>OLGE01001008.1_pt1 | contig 30691 bp, 46 predicted proteins | sample 1605151 | NCBI WGS metagenome assembly OLGE01 (sample SAMEA3888912, study PRJEB22519) | human gut metagenome | biome: human gut; feature: human-associated habitat; material: faeces | place: Denmark | collected 2010
CTAGTATTTCCAGATTATATTGAGTATATAAATAGTGGTAGAAAACCTAATTCTAAAATGCCTCCTACAGATGCTATTATTAATTGGTGTAGAGAGAAAGGAATATCTACTGATAACAATACAGTATGGAGAATAAGATAGGGAATAGCTAGAAATGGTATAGCCGCCCGACCTGTATTAGATATGCTATTTGATTTGGCAGATAATGAATGGACTACAGAATGGGCAGAGATGTGTTTTAATGAGATAATTAAGGAATTAAATAACTGGTTTTAGCAATGAAATTAACTTATGATGGATTATCTACTCCTAATAATATGATTACTTTTACAGGAGTTCCAAACATACTTACACTAGAATCTGATGCTATATAGGGAAGTAAAGCTGAATTACTAATTACAGTGAATAATTTGGCTATAATAGATACAACTAAAGAATATACTATCACTGTTAATGGTATTACTATTACAAGTGTATCTAAAAATGCTAGTAATAAGTAGTTCTATATTACTAATGCTAATTCTTAGGCAGATAAAGTGGCAGTAGCAACTTCTATTACTAGAGCATTAAGAAATAGTAATCTAGTTAATTATGAGATTTATTAGGGGAATGATAATGGAGTAATAAATAACAATATTCATATAGTGGCAAGGGAGGTCGGAGAATAGTATGCTATTACTTTTTCTAGCACTCTTGGTAGAGCTATTACTACTGCTAATTATGAAGGCAGTACAACAGATGAATTTATAGGGAATAAAATATGTGTAGATGTTTATAGTTTGAATGACTATATTACTACATTAGAGAAAACCTATTATAAAGAGAGAATAGATTTTAATATAAGTTAGATACTTACTACTATAAGTAGATATGATAATCTAACTCCTTATAGTTTAATAATATACTCTGATAGTGGTACTTCTATTAGAAGTATAGGTAAGCTAGATTAGCTTTATAGTGCTATGGGATATATGACTAATCAAGGATTGAAATATATTCCTATTAGTAATACTCTAGCTTAGAATGTAAGTAGAGGAACATAGGAGGATGTTTATAACAAGACTGTACTTTATGTGTATTAGCCATCTATTCCTATTAGTATTTATTCAAATAGCACTACTGCTATTATTGCAGAAATCAATTACTTAGATAGTAGTAAGAATGTTATTAGAGAAGATACTATAACAATTCCAGTTTATAACTACTATGGTTATATAGAGATAGCTTTAGATACTACTTACTTTAATCAGGCTTTCTATGTAGATGTAATAATTCCAGATATAGGAACTGTTAGATACAATGTTATTAAGCCTTTAGATGCTACTAGTAGATGCTAGAGAGTTTACTATCATAACAGCTATGGTGGAGTTTCATTCTTTGATTTTACAGGATAGATTACTGAGAATCATAAGGTTGATAATGAAACCTATACTAAGAATATCTTTAATTATTATAGAGATTCTTCTATGGAATAGACAAAGATTTATAGTAAAGAGAACTCTATTACTGTAACTATGAAGAGTCATTTAATGGAGAGAAGTGCAGTATGGCAGTTTAATGATTTACTTGGAAGTTATGATGTATGGACTAATATAAATGGAGTTGATTATAAGATTATAGTTTCAGATTGTAAGGTTGATGAAACAGAGACAGGTGTTTGGGAAGCAACTGTTACTTATACATATAGTTTGATATGATTTAGAGTAATACAACACTTGATATTTTAGTGAATGGTTAGAGAGTAGACATTCTTGATAGAAGTAGTATCAATTTAAGAATAAATAATGTAGTATATGATCCTACTGAAATTAAGAGTACATAGGCAGAATATTCATTTAGCTTTAATCTGCCTACTACTCCTAATAACAATAAAATCTTTGATTATGCTAATGAGTTAGCCAAAGTAAATAAGTTCAGAAATACTTATAACTGTGATGTTTATGTAGATGGAACTCCTATATTTAATGGCTCACTCATTATTTAGAGTATAAAGAAAGGGTTTTATAATGTTAATCTAGTAAATATAAAGATAAATACAGTATCTGAGATATTTGGAGAAATGACTCTTAATGAGTTAGATTGGAAGATTCCTTTTAATGGTTCTGGTAGTATTAATACTTATAATGCTGATGCTAGTAGTAAGGTTATATTTCCTTTAGTAAGCTATGGTGTATTTTAGAAGAGTCCATCAGCCTCTACTTCGGATTATAGTACTTATACTAGTAAATTTTAGATAGATAAGTATAATAAGTGGTATTATGAATCATTTAATCCTTCTCCGAATCTATTAGAGGTAGTTAGAAGATTATTTGAGCAGAAAGGCTATATCTTACAGGGAGATATATTTCAAGATGAAGTGATTTCTGGGCTTTATATGAGCACTAATTTAGGTGATGATTAGATACCTACTTATAACTTAGGAGAGCCTAATTTAGGTAGTGCTGTTATTACTACTGAATTTAGTAATTATATAAATAAGAATACTGGAGAAAGTAGATATGCTAATTTCTTGGAGCATAACTTAGGATTCCCTTATTAGAGAATAAGCACTAGAGATAGTGATACTTACAACTTTCCTTCTGTTGATATTTATGATTTATGGACAGAAACTAATAGTAAGGTTACTAGATAGAGTCAGCATTATCTATTTGATGATTTTAGTAATTGTATTGTTATCCCTGCTGATGGTCTTTACAAGATAAAGATAACAGCTAATATAACACTCCCTACTTAGAGTATTACAGCTTCTGAATATCACATTCCTTCTAGAAATAATCCAGAGCCAGTATAGCATGATGTGCAATTAAATAATACTCTTAGAGAGGATATGCCTGTAGAAATACAATTAGTAAAAAATAATAATGAATGTGAGCTTATTCATGGCTCTACTCAATGGTCATTTACTAATGGAGATAGAAGTCAAAAATACACTTGGAATACTGCTTATCCACATGAGAATCTATATGGGTCTTCTAATCCCACTGTAACTAATGCTAGCTACTCTTCTGGTGGTACTTCTAGTAGAAGATAGAATAATATTAGAAGTGGAGGTAGACCTGGAGGTAGAGTTGTAAGAACAAATAATAATAGAAATACATCATCATCCAGACCTAGTGGTTCATTTGGTGGTAATAGACTTAGTGGAGAATCTTTTAAAGGTTATATGCCAAAAGCAGGAGAATTTCTTGCTTATGACCCTTGGGTTAATGGTGACTTTATAATGGGATTGTCCACTCTAAGTGGTGGAACCCCTTCTATTATAAAGAATGGATATTCTTGGAATAAGAGTGTTGCCGATGAGTATTAGAGTAGATATGATGAGAAAGGATATTGGTCTTTAACTAGTAGTGGTAGAGGAGTCTCTACTAAATGGGAATGGAAAGAGACTGACTTTAATAAGAATCAATTGTTAGATAGTCCTGCTAATACCTGCACTTTACAAGATAGAAATATGGTAGGAACTGTTGCTGGAGTAGTGTATTTAAATAGAAATGATGTGTTAATGTTGAAAGCATTAGCAAGACACTGGACTCATGGTGATGGTGATGTTTATTATAACTTTGATGCAGATGTAACAGTAGAAATATCAGCTTATAGTCCTTTAGATATAGAAACTATGGATTATCAAGAGAGAGGTTGGAATAGTCCAACTTAGTTTGATATAGATTTAAATATTGGACAGTTTCTAAATTAGAATACTAAAGTTGCCGACTTTATAGATAACTTTATAAAGGAGTTTAATTTATCATTTATAAATGAAGGTAATATAGTCTATTTAAATAGATAGCAATTAAATATAAATGATAGTAAGTATGCAATCAATATTGATGATAGAGTTAACAATGCCGATGGTGAATCTTAGATAATAGAGTATCCTAGTTCTATGGAAGTTAAATATAAGATAGATACAGAAGAATGGGGATTTGAAACTACTGTCCCTCCAGATAAACTGAATGATCCGAACTGGAAAGATTATGGAGATTATGGAAGTAATAAAATAGTGATTAATGATTAGAATCAAGACAAAGGAGATGAAGTTTCTCTTTCTACTTCTTATTGTTATTATGATGATTTTAAGATATTAAATAGTGAAGATGAAGAAATAGGAACAATTACTATTCCAGTTATTAGTAAGTTTAGTTATATGATTGAAGGATATAGTTATGAAGATAGTATGCAATAGGATGGTAAGGGATTACCTTTAAGGTATTGGTTTAAAGGAAAGAATACTGGATTTTAGGTAATGATTAATGGTAAATATCCGGTTTATATATATGATACTACTAATTAGTATAATGGAACTGTTCTTTCTTATCATAACTAGGATAACACTTTACTACCTAGATATTTTAATCTTCAACCTGACTTATCTGGTAACTATATATCTATTAAATGCTTCTTAACTGCACAAGAATACTTACTATTAAAAAATGGAGCTAATGTGATATTTGATTCTGATGTTTATATAGTAAGTGAGATACAAGGTTATGATGCAATGGGAATCAATGAAACTGAATTATTACTAATTAAGAAAGGATAACTATGGCAACTAGAGAATTTTCAATAGAAATAAATGGTATTAATTAGTCAGTAAATGCTGTAGACTCTTTAATTGATAGACTGGACTAGTTGGAAGACAAAATCCAGTCTATCAGTGATGGAGGTTTAGATGTTAGTGATTTAAGACAATCTCTAACTTCTATTAGAAGGGAATTAGAAGATAATGTAGACAGTTGGGAGGATGTAGCTAATAAAATAGAGGATGTAACTGATTCTGTAGAGCAATTAGAGAGACAATATGCAAGAATAGAAACTCCTTTTAATTAGACTGAAATTAGAAACTATTCTAGAGAAGTTGATTAGTTAGCTGAGAATCTATCTGATGTGGCTGATGAAGCTAAGAGCATAGATGGATTAGGCAATTTTAATTAGGATGTATAGAAAGCCACTAATTCAGTTAATTAGCTTACTGATAGTCTTAGAAATGCTAATAGAGCCGAAGACTAGTTAGGAACTAAACTAACTGTTAATGTTGGTGGTATGGCTTTATAGTTTGATGATGTTAATCAAGCTATTGGTGTATTGGAGGATAAGCTATATCAACTAAGTGCTACTGGACAGAGAGATACTTAGATGTTTAGAGATATTACTGCTGAGATTGCCAATCTAAGGATGCAAGTCACTTAGGTAGATGAAGCAGTTGATAATGCTTTCAGTGGAGGATTAAATAGACTGATTAGTGGTGTAGGAAGTATAGCTAGTTTAGCTTCTGTTGGAGAAGGACTTGGTTAGTTATTCGGACTACAAGACAATGCTTTAGATGAGAGTATTTAGAAGTTTGCTGCACTTAGCTTAGTCTTATAGGGAGCTGCTGAATTATAGCAACAATTAGCTAATAAGACTAGTTTAGCTAGCCAAGCATTTAGAGTATTAAACTCTATTGCTAATCCTGTAATTACAGGTCTAGGCAAATTAATGAATACTATATCATTCGGAGCATTTGATAAGGCTGGAGAATCTATTGATAAGTTCAATAAGAAACTCAAAGCTATGGACATTATAAGCTAGATGGAAGAGTTTAGAAAGGCAGCCATGTTAGAAGAGTATCAAGATGCTCATAGTGGTTGGCAGACTCTTTTAAAAGATTTAGAAGCAATTAAAAGTGGTTTATCTGAGGGAATACAGTTTGATTCCTTTAGAGAGATGGCTGAACAATTTGCTGATGTATCTAGCATTGCTGACTAGCTTAAGATGTCTTTAGAAGAAGGATTTATCGACTAGGCATAGTATGATTAGGCTACACAAGCTTTAGATAAATTCAAGAATGGATTAAGTAGTGATGCTGTAGAAGCTGGTAAATTAAAAGAAGAGCTAAGAGGTTTAGGAGTACAATTCTTAGGAATACCCCCTGCTCTTACTAAGACATAGAAGGGATTACTACTTGTTACTAATGGAGTAAAAGCTCTAGGAGTTGCTTTTAAGAGTTTATTGAGAGCCACTATAATCTTAGGTCTATTGCAAGTAGCAATGGAGGCTATTAGCTGGATACTTGAAAAGGTTGGAAAGCTATGGACTAGTTGGGCTGGTGATGATAGTCTAGCAACTCAATTAAATACTACTACTTAGGCTATAGAATCTACTAATAATGCTCTTACTAAATATATAGATAATCTATAGAAGTTAGTAGACTTAAATGTAATATCTAATCAGACTAGAATTACTGAAAGTATTAAAGAGTATTAGAGAGCTTTAGATGAAGCTATTAAAACTCAACAAGCCTTTAATGCTGCAAGAGGAGAAGGTTCTGAAGCATTAACTGATAATCTAGGTGCTGGTAATACTTGGTTTACTGGGCAGGATATTTAGAATGTTGAAGACTTTGCTAAGTAGTTTGAAATATTGCAGAAAGCAGTACAAGCTGGAACTGATAGATTTAAAGTATTAAAGGGTGAGAGTAAGGAAGTTCAAGAACAGTTTGGAGGTAACTGGTTCCAAGAGTTCTGGAATACAGCTAGTGATGCTAGTGCCGATTTTGCAGAGGCATAGAAAGCTGTATTAAATGATGTAATGTATAGAATAAATAACTTAGATTTATCTAAGGGAGAAGAGGAGATAAAGAAGTTTCTAGATTTACTAGATACTCCTATGTATCAAGTTAGTTTAGCTAATATAGAGAATCTATTCCCAGAAGATGAATATGCTAAAGTACTAGCTGCCAATATTAAATAGATTAAAGATTACTATAAGTAGATTCAAGACTTATAGGTACAGGCAGAACAAGAAGCATAGAAGATTCAGGATTAGATTACTTCTAATAATATAAGTGCTATTAGAAATAGATTCACTAGAGAAAGAGAAGAGCTTGCACACAATGAAGAGTTGGAACTTAGAGATGCTGCTGATAATGAAGAATTAAAACAGAGTATTAGAAATAAGTATGCAGCTCAGAGGTCTGCAATGTTAAAGAGTCAAGCTAGTGAAGTTAGAAGTATCTAGAATTAGATAAACAACAATCAGATTGAAGCAATGCAAGATGGATTAAAGAAACAGCTTGCACAATTAGAATAGAATAGGAAACAAGAAATATAGAGTGCTAGAGATAGTGAAATCTTAGTCGGAGAATAGATTAAAGCTATTAATGAGAAGTATGATAAGCTAATCTTAGATGCTAAGAGAGACTTCTATGAGTAGAGAAAGAAGCTATTAGAGGATTACAGTAAGCAATACAAAGATATGCAAGATGAGATTGCTTAGATGGAATATGAGATAGCTACTAGTAGAATATAGAATAGAGCTACCGATTAGATTGAGGCTTTAGGATTTACTGATGAAACTATTGAGAATATAAGAGCTTACTATGATAAAGTAAGAGATATTCAGAATAGAGAAACTTAGAGACTGGCTGATGCTAATAAAGAGATAACTAGTATGGGCACTGACAGAGATATTGATAATGAGAATTAGAGAAGTAAGGAGAGACTTAAGTAGATAGAGGATGATTATAAGGCAGGCTTGCTTACTAAAGAATAGTATGATAAAGCTATTCAAGATGAAACTGATGCTCATTATAAGATGTTAGATACTATTACTAGAAAAGGAGAACAAGATTTAATAGACATTTAGAAAGAAGCAGATTAGACTATAAAGAATAATAATGCTACAGCTATTACTGAGAGAATAAATGCTCTTAATGAAGCTTACAGTAATGTAAGAGTAAAGCCTTAGATAAATAGTCTTGGTATTATTAATTATAGTGAAACTAAAGATGAGTTAAAGAAAGCTCAAAATGAATATAGCTAGATATTTAAAGAGATAGCTAATGAGAGATAGAATTTACAGAAGTCCTTTGATAATAATGAGATTTCATTCGGAGACTTTAGATAGGCTAAAAAGGAATTAGATTCATTAGAATAGGATGTAGTTGATGCTCAGAATAGTATTGGCTTAGAGTTAAACCAATTATTCACAACTGTAGCTCAATCTCTTACTCAATATGTTGGCCAATATGTAAGTACTCTTGGTGAGATTTGGTCAGTCTACAATGATATATAGATGATGAGAATTGAGCAAGAGATGGCTAGATTAGAGGAAGAATATGAAATCTTAGAAGATGCTTATAATAAGCAAGAAGAACTTACTTAGAAGCATACAGATAAACTAGCCGATATTAATGATGAGTTAAAGACTAGTAGAGGAGATAGAAGGGCACATCTTATTGAATAGCTAAATGCTGAGAGAGAAGCAATGCTAGCTTCCTTATAGGAAGAATAGAGAATTGAGAAACAGAAAGAATAGAATCAAAAGAAACAAGATGCCCTTGAGAAGAAGAGAAATGAGCAAGAGAAGAAGAATAAAATAGTAACAGCTACTATTAATACTTTCACTGCTGTAACTAATGCTTTAGCTGTCCAGCCTTGGTTTGTTGGACTTGCTTTGTCGGCTGTAGCTTTAGCAATGGGACTTGCTTAGGTAGCTATGATTAAGAAATAGAAGTATGCTTCTGGTGGTCTATTAAAAGGAGCTAGTCATTAGAGAGGTGGTATTCCTGTAGGAATGACTGGAATTGAAGTTGAAGGAGATGAGTACATAATTAATAAGAATAGCACTAAGAAGAATCTTCCTTTAATAGATTATATAAATAGTAGTAATAAAAGACTTACTAAAGATGATTTAATTAGATTCTATGATTCTGGTAAGAAGAATGTTACTAGATAGACAAAGAATAAATTTGCAGATGGTGGATTACTTCCTAATGTTACTGTTCCTACTTCCTAGAATGAACTAGTAATTACAGATGATAGACCTGTAGTAGTACAAGTAGTAGATATTGTTAATAGTGCTGATAATTATAGGCAAGTATAGGTACTAGCCGGACTTGAAGGAAGTAACTCTATTTAAAATAGAATATAAGGTTGGGTATTTTTAAGTAAATAAATTGGTTTACTTGAAATACTCAATCTTAGATATTCTTTAGATGTAAAATATTAATGTACAGATATTAAAATAATAGATGTTATATGTTTATTACAAATAACCGAACAATGTATGTTAGAATTAATAAAGCGATATAAAACAGCTTGTATGTTCATTTTAGCAGTATTTCTATCATTGTTTGGATGTGGATTACTCACAGCAGGGTTTATAGTGGCTCCTATGGGTATTATAGATAGTTCGGTTATGATTTCTGTTGGTGAGGTATTTACATTTGCAGGTAGTATTCTTGGAATAAATGCAACATATAGGAGTAGACTGGAGGATAAACAATGAAGTGTTATAGAGTAACTGGAGGTGATTTATTTGCTGTAAGTCTTGTAGAAGATCCAGCTATTGAATCTAATTTTATTGCACTTAGTAAGGAGAGGATTCCTATTAAATTAGAGGATGAGAAGAGACTATTAGTTGGAGCTGCATTAGTACCTAATAAACCAATTTATAGAAATGTAAATGGTAAAGAGTTCTATATTAGTTTTGATGAGGCTACTATTGAAAAGTTAGCTTAGGATTTCTTAGCTAATGATTATCAACACAATGTAACTGTTGAACATCAAGATAATGTTGATGATATAGTTGTAGTAGAGAGTTGGATTAAAACTAGTGAAAATGATAAGAGTGTTGGGTATGGTTTAAATGAGCCGATTGGAACTTGGTTTATAGGTATGAAAGTGAACAATGATGAGATATGGCAGAGAATTAAAGATGGATATTATAAAGGCTTTAGTATTGAAGCTATAGTTGGGTTAGATGAATTTATAAATAATAATAATTTATAGTTATCAATGGACAAAGAATTTATTGACAAGCTGAGAGAAATAATCTATGAGGCTATTGGGAAGACTCCTAAAGCTGATGAGATTGTTGCTGATGTTAATGAGGAAGTAAAGGAAAATCAGCCTATTCAACTTGATGCTAAGGATGAGGAAATTGCTAAACTTAAAGAGGATGTAGCTAATCTCACTGCCGAAGTAGAAAGATTGAAGAGTGAGAGAGATGAATTAGAAAGTAAATTGCAAGATGCAGTTGCAGAGAAAGAAAAGATGAATGTAGAAATGGAAGCAGTGAAGAATGAAAACATTAAGTTGAGTAAGCAGCCTTCTGTAGAGCCTGCAAAGCAAGTTAATGTAGGAGGTAAGAATTATGCTGCCGCTGTACAATTAATGTTAAAATAATAAATAAGGAGAATTTAAATTATGGCTACTAATTTTGTTGATGTTCAGAATTTGACTTATGAAGGCGAATATGCAAAGGAGATTTTTATTAAGAACCTTTATGAGTCTAAGCTAAAGAATTATGGTATTACTTACATGCCTGGTGTTAAAAGCAAACAGCAACTTGTAAGTGGAGATGTTTCAGATTTATTCCAAAAGTTTACTTGCCCATTTAGTCCTTCTGGTGAAGCAGAGTTGAGTGAAAAATGGATTGAAGGTGTTCCTATGAAGGTTAACTTGGAACAATGCTATGATGCTTTCTGGCCTACCTTTATGGCTGCTCAGACAGAAGTATCTTTGAATGGTGGAGTTCCTCAATCATTCTTCGAATGGTTCTTCAATGGAGTTCTTGTTCCTGAACTTGGAAGAGAGTATGAGCAAATTTTCTGGAATGGAGATAAGACTGCTGGTGCAACTGATACTTTGAAGATTGCAGATGGTTTGGTAAAACAGCTTGCTGCTGATACTAAAGTAAATAAAATTACTGGTGCTGTTCTTACTGTAGACAATATTGTTGCTCAGGTAGAAGCTGCTGCTTTGAAGGCAATGGCAGTTGCAGAAGGTGTAGATATGGAAGATTATAAGGTATTTATGAATGTAACTGATTACAGACTGTTGAAGGTTGCTCTTGCTAAGGAAGCTATCCTTGGTGATCAAGTTTGGGCTAACTTTGGTAGAGATGGAGAAAAGATTTATGCTTTTGGATTTGAGGTTGTTCCTTGTCTAATTGCTAAAAATGCTATTGTTCTTGCTCCTGCTAAGAATATTGTACTTGGTTATGATATTGCTGATTCTGAGATTAGTTATAAGATGATTGATATGAGACAAACTACTCTTGACAATACCTTTAGAGTTGGTGTTATTACTAACATTGCTATTGGTTATGTATATCCTGAGTTGATTGTAGTTTCTAAACCCGCTTAATTGAGAAAGGAGAATTGAATTATGGCAGTATGTAAATTATCTAATGATATTTTGAGATCTACTTTCTGTGGATATTCACTGAAGCAGATTGTTGAGCTTTATATAGCTAATGCAGAAGATGTAACAGCAACTACTGTTGGAGCTCCTGAAGAGGGAGGTGGTGTAGAAGTAAAGACCATCACTCTTGCTGCTTAGGCTAAGTTCTATAAGATTGAGCCGGCTAAAGATACAGCTACCTTCACTGATTCATTGCAGGTTGGTGATGGAGGTTCTAAGTACAGACAAAGTTCTATTACTTGGAATATAAGTGGTGAGTACACTGCTGAAATGGTAGATGTTCTTGATGCTCTGTCTCTTGGTAGATTTATAATTGTAGCTAGACTTTCTGATGGTAGCTATGTAATGTTTGGTAGACTTACTCCTATGGAAGCTGAAACTGCTTCTCTGGAATCAGCTGCTGAAGCTACTGGATTTAATGGTATTACTGTTACCTTTACTAATAGTACAGTAGAAAGTCCTGTTCCATTGTCAGAGGCAGCTATCAAGACAGTACTTGGTACTGCTGGTGCTGGTGCTTAAGATTTGATTATTTAATAACTTTTAAAGCCTCCTACCCTAATTGGGATTAGGGGGCTTTATTATTTTATATCTGTATGAGTTGTGGTTATAAAATAGGTAAATTAAAGAACTTTGTTTATATAATTACAGATTTAGTTTATAAAGTGATAGATTATAAAGTGAATATAATTAGTGGTAATGTTTATAAGCTAAATGCTGATTTAGTTACTTTTAATGAAACAGAGAATTACAGTGGTAGATTTAGATTTACCACTACTGTTAATTGCAATCTAAATAGAGTGTTTGATGACACATTTTTAAAGAGTAATCTTTATAAGGTAGTAGTAGAAGACTAGACTGGAATGTAGTTCTTAGTAAGTCCAGAATTTGATGCTGCTTATACTAGTGAGTTTTCTATTACAGAGGATGAGCTTACTTATGGACTAATCTTTACTACATAGAGTAATATTCCAACTAGAATAGTCCATACTAAAATCACCCCTACTAATAATGTTGAATAGCCTGTATGTCAATACAATACATTTGGAGTTGATAGACTTTATATAAAGAATAGTAATGGAGGAGATTATGAAGAAGTAGACTTTATAAGCTGTGAATATTCTAAGGTTTATAATGGACAGAATATCACTACTTAGATATAGTTTACTATTCCAGTAGAAGATAATGACTGGCATTATGATTTGATTAATTTTCCTGATAATCTATGGGATATTAAGATAATTGCTAATGGATAGGAGGTATTAGATAGTGTGTTGTTCCCTCAATACACTAGATAGACTCAGGAAGAGATTGGTATGCCAGATATATTTACTATTACTCTAAGAAATGTCACTGGAGGTTCTTTACTGGGAACTACTACACAATAGAATCAATATAGATGGGTTAGCACTTCTGAATATATATGTGATTAGTTTGATAAATACATTAAAGAAGTTAAACAAGAATATGTTGATGGGGCTTGGGTAGATACAGAAGAGTATAGAAAAGGTATGCTAATCTAGAGAAATAGCCCCGATTGTGGATACACTCCTGGTGTTAGATATAGATGGGTGACATTAGATATAGCTAGTGGATATGAGTGTGTTGGAACTAATAAACACTTTAAATAGGTTCAAGAGAAAAGTACCGATGGTGGCAAGACTTGGACAAGAACTGGAGAATCTAGAGCTGGAGATTTATATCAAGCCAACTCATTAGATTGTGGTTATGAAGTAGTAGAATGGCTGCCTGTAGATGGAGAATATATCTGTGAAGAATATGACCCTTCAGTTAGTTGGGTACTATTAGATGATGAATATTATTGTGAACTTGTAACATTATAAAGACTATGGCTGAATATTATAGATATGAGAAATACTAGAAATATATAAATGGTGTTCCTGCTGACCCACCTGAGTATAAACAAGGAGAGCTAATTGGAACTGGAGAATATGATAGTTTATCTGATTGTGAGCATGATGCTATCTATAGATGGGTAGATAATGGAAAGACTGTTTGTAAAGAGTATAGTTTATATAACCAAGAGAAGAAATAGAAAAGTACTGATAATGGTGTTACTTGGACTGATACTGGAGAAGTAAGAGATGGTAATAAGATGATAGAATAGTATGCAGAAGAATGTGGTTGGAGATTATTGACTAGATGGGAGAAGACTGGAAGAACTGTCTGTGATGGATATAATCTATCTGAAGAGTATGTCAAGCAAGAGTCTTGGGATATGGGAAAGACTTGGTAGAATAGTGTTCCAGAAGAATATAAATATGAAGTAGTAGATATTTATAGTGAGGAGTGTATTTTATAGAGTGAGCCTCTTACTTATGAGATAACAGCAGAATCTGTCGATTTATCTCTAGAAATGGGATTGATTTCTATATCTATGAATATTGATACTAGTCCTCCTTATGATATGGGATATAAAGAAGTTACTTATAAGTTCTGGATTCAGTGGGATGAGGAAGAGTCAATAGTTCCTTATAATATAACTAAGAGGATAAATGGAGTAGATTCAGGAAGCTCTTATACTTGGAGATATGATGCTGCTGAGAATTATGTAGTTCCAGAACACCAATACTTAGAAAATAAAACTCATACTATTAAAGTATGGGGAATGGCTGTTATTATTGGAACTCCTAATGTTCCATTTAAAATAATAAAATGGGGAACAGCTTATGGATTATATTTTAGTGACCCTATAAGAATAGGATGGGGAGGACACCCTTAGTTTAATAGGTATGTAAATTACTATTCTTATCATGCTAGAACAATTAATCTAAGTGGAGATAATCTACTACAATGGGCTACAGTAGAGAATAATGCACTCTCTTATAATAATAAGTTTGTAAGTAATAATACTTAGATGGAATCTTTACCAGTAACTACATTTCAAGGAATGTAGACTACTTATTTAGATGTATCTGATAATTCTAAACTATTATCTATTCCAACTTTATAGGAGGGAGAAGATAATAAAGTTCCTTGGTAGAGATTAATAGCTAAAAACTGTACTAGTTTAACAGAAACACCTAGTGGAATATGGTAGAATAAAATATATAGAAACTCTATAGGGAAATGGGATTATAATTCTTATTATGTATTTGATTGCACAGATGCTTTTAATGGCTGCACAAATCTTTCAAAGATAAATGGGCCAATTAAAGTATCTCAAGCAACTAGAATGTTTGTAGGTACAGCTGTATAGGATATATCTGATTTAGATTTAGTAGTTAAAGATGCCACCAGTATGTTTGAAGGATTGTCTTCATTAACTACTCTTCCTAAAAGTTTAAATGCTTATGAATAGACTGATGAATATATAATTGTAGCTCCTAGTGGCTATGGTTACACTACTAGAGCTAGAATGTTCTATGGTACAGGTATAGTTGAAGCAACAGAATATATAATGCTAGATTGTACTAGAGTATCACAGGGATGTAATTATTCAGAAATGTTTGCCAATTCTTAGGTTGCTAAGGTTAGTGGAGTTTTGCCATAGGACATAAAGTATAATTCATTAACTTATGATAAGATGTTTGCTAACTCTTAGGTTTCTGAAGTATCTTCTTTATTTAGGGATGTATTAGGATTACCTAGTGTAAATCAGATGTTCTATAATTGTAAGTTGGTTAATTTACCTAATGATTTCATTAATAAAGATGTTTCTTCTGTAGATGTAGATAAATTTTAGGAAGTATTTGCTAATAATTTATTGTTAGAAAACTATCCTATACAAGATGATATTCCAATCTGGCATTGGGTTCCATTTTATCCTAATGCTACTCTATTATGGACTTTTGCTTTTGCTAACTGTCCTTTAATTGCAGAACAAGTGCCAATAGAATGGGGAGGTGATTATAGTGCATATAAACCTGTAATTATAGAAACTGATGCTACATCTATTACAATAAATCCTGGAGGAACAAATTGTGCTATTAAAACAGAAGCAGGCATATATAGGGGAACACAGACTCTAACATTACCAGAAGGCACAAGTACTATTTATATATATGTACTAACTGGTACATGGAGAGTTACTTCTAGTACAAACTATAAGATATTAGACTTTGGAGATGGCGGATTAATTGATAGTTATTCTAATGCAAAGTATATTACTTACTTAGGTACAGACCAAGGAGCTTTTAAAACTACTACTAAATTCCCTTTAACTAGTCTAAGGAATGTAGAAGGAGTTTCAGAAGATTTCTTAAAGAGTGGTATTAATATAAATAGTGTAGAGAGTCTATTTACATATAATAAAAAATTAACCTCTATTCCTCCATTTAGTAAGTTAACTAATTTATCTGGAGCTGATAGAGTATTTTATCAATCTAGTATAGAGAATGTAGATGGAATGTTTGAAGGATGTGCTAATCTAATATCTGCTTATGAAGCATTTGGAGATTGTCCGAATTTAACAAGTGCATAGAGAACATTTAAGGATTGCACTAGCTTGTAGAATGTTAATAATATATTTGGAGTAAATCCAGGATATATAACTACTCCTATTAATTGCAATTAGCTATTTGAAAATACAGCTATTACTAGTTTTAGTCCTAATATGTCTAACTTTGCACCTATCACTTCTGCTATTGGAATGTTTAGAAGTTGCAGTAGTATGACTAGAGCTAATTGTAAATTTAAATTGTCTGGAGATTCTATAGATTTAACAGAAATGTTTAAGGATTGTAGCTTGCTAACAATAACAGAGAACTATATATTATTTAGTAAAGTTAATGAAGCTGCTACTATTAATTTTACTAGATGCTTCCAAAATTGTACTAGTTTAAATAATCTCCCTAAGATGTGGTATAAAAATTCTTATGTTAATTTATGGGAAATTCCGGGAGTTACAGGAGATGGATGCTTTAATGGTTGCACATTATTATTAGAGAAATATGGTGATTAGATACCTGATGGTTGGAAATAATTTAATAGAGAATTATGCAGTACAAGAAATATGTAAAACTGAGAAAGTATGTTAATGGAGAACCTACAGATGAGATAAAGAAAGGCAATCTTATAGAGATAGTTTAGGCTGATAGTTTAGAGGCTTGTGAAAATGGATAGACTAATTAAATATGGAGATAGAGGAGAATGGGTGAGTTTCTTATAGACTCACCTAAATTCTCTTAATTATCAATTAGAGGTTGATGGTATCTTTGGGAAAGATACTCTAAAGGCAGTTAATGCTTATTAGGAGAGTGTAGGTTTAGATAAGAGTACAGTTATTAATGTATCTAACTTAGAATGTAATCTCAGATTAGAGAGGGAGTGCTTAGAAGAGAGAACTCTTGGTAAGTTGTATATTAATAAAGAGTTCTTCTGCTCTACAATAGAAGATAAATATAGAGACTTATCTAAAGAGAAGAAAGTTTATGGTGAGACTTGTATTCCTTTTGGCACTTATAAGGTCATTATAAATATGAGTCCGAAATATGGAAGATTAATGCCGAGATTACTTGATGTGCCACACTTCGATGGAATACTCATACATTATGGAAACACAGAATAGGACAGTGCCGGGTGTGTAATTGTGGGGAAGAGAAGTGGTTAGAAAGTTATTAATAGTAGAGATACATTTAATAGACTATTTGCTAGATTAGAGAAGTATAGTAATATTAAAATTGAAATTGTATGACTATTACCAATAAAGGAAATTATGTAGTAATAGACACTGGTAAAGAGAAATACAGCATTGCTAAAGGTGCTGTTATAGTAACTCAAAGTGAGGATAGTGTATAGCTTAGATTAAATGGCAGTAGAAGAGTATTGGTTAATATTCCCTATACAGAATATGAAGGAGCTACTAGTGCTGCTGATTTAGCTAATAAACTGATTGCCATTTTATATTGAAGATAGATTTTATTTTAACTTAATCAAATGTAGTGCAAATGATAAGTATTAACAAACAAGGAAATGCTATTGTTATCGAATTTACAGATAATGATAAGTATCTATTTAATGGAAAAATTGAAGTAGCTCCTAATGAGCTAATAGTTGTAGTAGATTAGAGTGATATGGTTACTTTTAAGAGAGCTTCTAATGGTGATGTTCTCTTTAGCCAATTAGTAGATGATATTCAGATTGCAGGCAGTCCTGTTACTAAGGACACTATTATAGACCAGTTTGCTATTATAGGATTTACCTCTGGAGGTGGAGGTGGTCAAGGAGGTGCAGTTAGCTCTGTTAATGGATAGACTGGTGATGTAATAATCACTCCTGCATCTTTAAATGTCTATACTAGAGCAGAAGTAGATGCTGCTATTAATACAGAAACTACAGAAAGACAGAAACAAGATAGTGCTCTAGGTGGGATGATTGCTGCTGAAACTGCTGCTAGAGAGCGAGCTGTAGCTACTAAACAAGATACTCTAGTAAGTGGTACTAACATTAAAACAATTAATGGACAAACATTACTTGGAGAAGGTAATATTGAAATACAAGGTGCTGCTGATTCTGTAGAATGGGATAATGTATTAAGCAAACCAGATGATATAGTTAATATTACAGAAAGATTGGCAGCTAAATTAGATACAGCTACTTATAATTCTGAGAAAGCTAACTTTGCAACTAAAGATGAATTAAATAGTAAGGCAGATACTTCTGCTATTGCTGATATGGCTACTTAGACTTGGGTACAAGGTCAAGGTTATTTGACAGAAGTTCCTAGTAACTATGTAACTGATTCTGAATTAACTGAAGCTCTTGCTGATAAATAGGATAAAGGTGATTATGCTTTAAAGAGTGATTTAACTAATTTAGCTACTAAAGAAGAATTAGCTGCTAAAGCCGATGCTTCTGCTCTTAGTGCTAAATAGGATACTCTTGTAAGTGGTACTAATATAAAGACTATTAATGGAGAGAGTGTATTAGGAGCAGGAAATATAGCAATTCAAGGTGGTACTTCTAATTGGGATGATATTACAGGTAAACCTGACTTTGCAGAAGTAGCTACTAGTGGAGATTATAATGATTTAACAAACAAGCCAACTATTCCTGATGTTAGCAATCTAGCCACTAAAGCAGAGATAGCTGATATGGAAACTAGATCTCATGCAGCAGCTACTTATGCTACTAAAGCAGAATTAGGAGATATTAATACTATACTTGATAATATAAATGGGGAGGTAATCTAATATGGGAACTACTGCAAATAAATTAAATAAAATACTTGAAAGTAAAGCTGCAATTAAAGCAGCTATAGAAGCTAAAGGAGTTAGTGATGTAGGAGATGTATTAGCAGAATATCCAGATAAGATTGCTTCTATTAGTGGTGGAAGTGGAAAATTTGTAGTTCCAAATGAACTGAAGTTTGGTTATTCTAAAGTGTTTGATGCTTCACAATTTGATGTTAGTCAGGTAACAGATATGAGTACTATATTTATAAGTTATAAAGGAACATCATTAGATTTATCAAGTTGGAATACATCTAATGTTATTAGTATGGGTAGTATGTTTGAAAGTTGTGTTAATATTACATCCCTTGACTTATCATCATTAAATGTAGATAATGTAACTGATATGTCTTATTTATTCAATTCTTGTAGTGCTCTAAAATCCATTAATCTAACAGGATGGAATACATCTAATCTTACTAATATGAATTCTATGTTTAGTTATTGCAATGCTTTAACCTCTATAGATGATATATCTGGATTTAGAGATCTTGATATGTCTAATGTTACTATGATAGAGTCTATGTTTAGTACTTGCTCTAAATTAACTTCTGTTGATTTGACTTTAAATGCTCCTAACTTGACTTCAACAGGAAATATGTTTAGTAGTTGTGAAGCACTAACTTCAGTTATAATAAACAGCCCAAGTAATCCTAAATTAACTAATATGAGTTTTATGTTTAGTTATTGCAATAAACTTACAGATCTAGACTTATCTAATTTTGATATATCTAATGTAAGTGATTTCTCTTATATGTTTTTAGAAGCTCCTGCTTTAGTTAATTTAAAATTGAAAGGTATAGGAGAAGACTCTGGAATTAGTGAATTAACCCTAGATTTAACTTCTTGTGCAGCATTATCTAAAGAATCAGTATTATACTTATTTAATAATGCATTTGATAGAGAAGCTGCAGACTATACTTCTGCATTCACAATTAAACTCAATGCAGCAACTAAAGCATTACTTACAGAAGATGAAATAGCAATAGCAACTAATAAAGGATTCACAGTAGTATGAAAAAATTACAAGCAACAGCCGATAAAAGATACACTGATATTATCTATATGCCAGATGATGCAAATACAGATGAATACTTTGAAATAGATGAAAGTGAGGCTAATAAATAATAGGAATAGAAATTTCTAATAAAGAAGAACTAGATAATACAATAGCTAATCTGGATCTCACCCTCTATCTGAATTAGTAGGGTTGTATGTTGAAGTAGTGGAATAAATAAAGTAAATTCCTCTTATCTATAATTTATAAGCATATTCTCGAATATTTAATTGTTCGGGAATATGTTTATTTATATAAATAATAATAAATTATAAATATAAAAATTATGGATGAAATAACAACTAAAAGAAAGCCAGGCAGGCCTAAAGGCTCTACTAATAAAGCTAAAGTGCTACCTAGTGGTAATATGGTGGTCAATGTAGCTATGGAGAAGCAGATTCCTAATGCTCCTACTTGTAGATTAAATCCTCAAGGGTTTATTAACTGGGGTACTATGAATGACTTCCCTCAAATGCTAACAGGACTTTACTATAGTAGCTCTACTCATAAGAGTTGTGTAGATTTCTTAGTAACTGCTATATGTGGAGAAGGTGTAGATACAGATAGTATGATGCCGAATTATGGAGAGACTTGGGAATCCTTTTTAAATAAGCTAGCTATGGATTTAGTTTTATTTGGAGGATATGCTTTCCAAGTAATTATGAATAAGGATGGTAAGACATACAGTTTTTTCCATGAGCCTTTTAATAATGTAAGATGTGGAAACCCAGATGAAGATGGTAATATAAGTCAGATGTGGGTTTGTAAAGACTGGACAGAAACAGCTAAGAATAGACCATTTATTCTTCCTCGATTTGGATTTAATGAGGATGAGAAGATAGAAAAAGGTAAGGCTTATTTATTCTATTATAGTAGATATAGTGTAGATAGTGAATATTATCCACTACCTCATTATTATGGAGCTATTAAAGCTATTTAGACAGAAGCTGAATTACTTAGATATGATTTAAAGAGTGTTCTTAATAACTTCTCTGCTAATGGAGTGGTAGCTTTAAATAGAATAGAAGATGAGAAAGAGAGAAAAGAGGTTATTAATAGTATCTAGAAGATGTTTACTGGAGCAGAGAATAGTAACACAATAATGATTACCTTTAAGAACAATGATGAAGATAATCCAGTAACCTTTACTCCATTTGACAAAGACTCTTCTAATGTCAATCTCTTTGCTGATAACAATAGCCGAACAGTTGATAGAATATTGAGTGCTCATAGAATAGCTAATCCAACTTTAATTGGATTACCTAATAGTGGTACAGGATTTGCTAATGAGGGAGCTTTATTGGAAGCATCATTTAATCTTCTTAATAAGACAGTTATTAATAATATGAGAAAAGAGATAACTATGACTATTAATAAGATGTTTAAGATTAATGGAGTTGATGATACTATTAAAGTTACACCTCTCTCATTTAATCTAAGTCAGCTAGCCGATAAAGTTGAAGTAGTGAAAGAGGATAAGAATGTAGATACTTATAATAATGATAATATAGTAGAGAAGGAGATATAATTATGGTAATTAAGTAGAGAACATTATTTAATGAGGAGTATTTAAAGGAATACAGCTTACTTCCTACTAATTTTAGCACACAAGAAATTTGGAACTTTATACCTCTAACTGAGCAGCTCCATATAGTCCCAATAATAGGAGATCCTCTTTATAAGGAATTGTTAGACCAAGTAGAGAGAAATGAAGTAACTCCAGCTAATGCTAGCTTACTATTAGAGATTTATCCATTTGAGGGACTAGCTTTAATGGAGGTTTGTATGCCTTATCTAGCTATTCATATATCTGAGGTCGGTATTACAAAAGGCAAGAGTGAGAATAGTGATAGTGCTGATGTTAATGATATTAACTACCTTACTAACTATGTAAGGAGTTAGATGGAGCCTTTAAAGAGTAGATTAATCTCTTTCTTAAAGGATAACAAAGATTTATATCCTCTATATAAGGATATAGATTGTAGCTGCAAACCTATAAAGACTTGGAATGTATATGGAATGAATTAGATAAACACAGATTATGATTATAATAGATTCCCAGATAAGACATAGCTAAATCCAGACTGTAGCTGTATATATAAATAATAAATCTACTTTACTTGGATTTATCAAAAGATTAATTTATATTTGTATTATAACAATAATGCTTCTATCTTATAAAGATGAGGCATTATTCACTGCCCTATAGTATAAAGGTTTTATTACAATCGGCTCTAACCCGGAAGATGACTGTTCGAATCAGTCTGGGGCGGCTAATTCTTCTCTGCTTCTCTAGATAAGTTATTTAATCTTTTAAAATTTAATTATTATGAGAGTATTTAATGTTATTAAGAGAGCTATTAAATGGTATTTTAACTAGGCAGCTAAAACCTATGCTTGGACTCCTAGTTGTATGATACCTTATATTAGATAGTAATGGGCTATTTAATATTGTAAGTACCAATAAGGGTACTTACATGATGTTGTGGAGGAATTAAATTAAGGGCTGTTGATATAATGGAATTATGCTGCTTTAGCAGAGCAGTTATCCCGATTCGAATTCGGGACAGTCCACTCTAGTTAGATTTTTAAAATTATGCTATAATCATTTGGTATCTTACTTAAATAGTATTATATTTGTGTATGGTTAGTTGAGGAGAGACTAACTAATTAATTATTAACTAAAGTACAAATATAAGTAAAATTATTGAGAATCTGAATTGAGTAAGGTATCCTAATTAACTAGATTGCTTGTGAAAGTAGTCTAGTTTTACTTAGAAATTGCAACTGACATAAAATATATTAGAAATTGGTAGATAAAGTTAAGATTTTTGGTGTAGTGGTAAATTGATTCAGAAATTTAGAGCATAGAAATATGCTCTATTTTTTGAAATCAAGTGGAAAATTTTTCTGCGAAAAATAGCTATATAGATACTATAAAAAAATTCCAGATGAAAATTAATTATAAACTTAAAATTTTTGAATCAAGTTATGAACACAATCGAAATCAACTCAAGAAATGGATTTTTAAACATTGAGGATCTTCCTCATAATTGTATCTTTAATAAAAAGGTAACTGGCTGTGGTGGAACTACTGTTGCTCTTACTAATAATGAAAATTATGTAATAGCAGTACCTACTACAGAACTTATTGTAAATAAGATTGGAGGAACAGGAGATAGAGGTGGAATATTTGGTTTATATGGCACTTTTGACTATCAACTTAAGAAAGCATTAAAGAATTTTAAAGGGAATAAGATAATGTGTACTTATAATAAGGTAGAGTATCTAGATAGGTATATTGACTTATCTGAATGGAGATTACTTGTAGATGAATATCATGTCTTATTAAAAGCATACAGCTATAGGGATAAGGAAATAAATGGAATATTGCAGAACTTTAAGAGATTTAAGAGCTACTGCTTTATGTCTGCCACTCCAATTAGTCCGGAATTTACTCCTAGTGCATTAGAGGGGACTGATGTAATAGAAGCTAATTGGATAAATGGTACTGATACTATGATGGTAAAGCCCATGCAAACTAATAAGCCCTATGTAATGGCAGCTAATATTGTTAAGGCTTATAAGAGAGATGGATTTATTGATATTAATGGAGAAAAGAGCTATGAAGCATTCTTCTTTGTAAACTCAGTAACCGAGATAGCAAATATTATTGAGCATTGTGGTTTAGAGGATGCTGATTATAGAGTTATATGTGCAGATAATGCAGATAATCAAAAGAAGTTAAGAAAGAAGATAGAGAATAGTAGAAGTGAGGGCAGACTTATTACCTTTATAACTAGTAAAGCCTTCGAGGGAGTAGACTATTATAGTGAAACTGGAGCTTGCTTTGTAGTAAGTAACACTGCTAATAAGAATACATTGCTTGATATATCTACAGACTTGTTTCAGATAGCTGGTAGAATTAGAACTCAAAGCAATCCTTTTAGAAAGATATTATTTCACATCTTCAATACTCAAGGTAAGAGAAGTATAGAGCTTGATATTACTTATGACCAGTTAGTTGCTAGAGTTAAAAGAGAAGTAGAAATCACTAATGATTTTATAAATCTAGCCAATAAGTATGAAGGAGAGGATAAGAAGATTGCTAAAGATAAGCTGAATAAGGAATATATTTATGAAGAAGATGGAGAGATTAAATTAAATGATATGGTGATTAAGTTGTCTCTCTATACTTATAAAGTAGAACAGGTTATCTATAAGAGTGGAATTAATATTATTAAAGCATACAATAAAGAAGGAGTACTGACATCCGAAATTACTTATGAAAGACTTGATGAGGATATGAAAAAGACTGTTAAAAAGGAATCATTTGAAGAAGAATTTAAAAGATATTGTAATAGAAGTAAGTTTGCATTAGAAGATGATAGTTACAGCAAACTTTGTAGAGATGCTTATAGACTCTTAGGTCCTGATAAGGTTAGAAGTTTAAGATATGGTAAGAAAGCAGTAGAAAATGCAATATTAAACTTAGATAAAGATAAAGATTTAAACTTTAAAATGGCTATTGCTCTTAATAAAGAGATACCAGTTGGATTTATAAGTAATAAGGATGCTAAGAGTATTATAAAGAGAGTATTTGATACTTTTGGACATAATGAGACAGCTAAAGCTACCCTACTGGATAGATGGTTTAATTGCAAAGCTACTTCTAAAAGAATTAATGGAGATAAGATTAGTGGATTTGATATTTATTCACCTAAATTTATATTAAAATAATGTTATATTTATTAGACAGTGGAATGTATTATAAAGTTGGATATACTAGAGATTTATCCACTTTTAAAAGAAGAATGACATCTTATAAGACACACAACCCAGATTTCAAATTACTTGGATTAAGACCAGGAAATAAAGAGCTAGAGAAAACCTATCATAAAGGAAATACTGAATGGATACAAAAAGATGATAATTTTAATAGTATTAAAGATGAGTTCAATCTAAATGAAGATGATATTGAGATTATGATAAGTTGTGACTTAGAAGTAAATAATGTTGTAGAGTGTGAAGAGAATCCAGAAGGAGAAATATATACTATGGTAGTTGGAATAGCTAATAATAAACTATGGTGCTTTAGAGTTATAGATAGAGTCTTATATGTTTCAGTAGGTCTAAGAACATTTAGAATTGATGCTGAAATAGATACATTTTACTTACCTTATAATGAGTATGGAGAGAAGTATTGGGGAATAATTATAAATAACAACATTATAGTTTATACATATAGAAGTCAGTATGGCGAGGAAATTGGAATTGCATCAAAAGAGAGTCCTTTATATGATGAAATTCTGAAAGAGAAAAAATCAACTTTATGAGTCAATTAGCCGGTGGAATTTTTTTTAGTAAGTATATAGCAATAATTTGCTAAAAAACTTTCCACTTAAATCACTTATAAAATCAATATTTTCTAGCCAGATTATCAGTGATGGTAGTTTGGCTAGGATATTGTAAAATTAAACAATATAATTATGGAAGCACTTTGGTTAATATTCGGATTTATAGGATTATATGCTTTTGGTATGGCATTTTCTGATGAGAACATAGAAGAGATTAGAAAACAGAACAATAAGAGATAACAAGTATTTATAGTTAAAAAATATTAATAATTACTTGGAATTAGAATTTAATTGTAATATATTTGTAATATATGAAAGAGAAGTATAAAGAAGCAATATTACTTATTGAGAGCCTTATAAGAGAGGCTGAATTAGAAGATGCCACCAATTAGCAATGGTTTTTAGATTGGATTGATAAAATTAATAAACTTAGTGTTACTTATTAAAATGGAACTATTAATTATTTTTATTTGGTACATAATGCTGTGCTATTATAAGGAGTTTAGAGCTTGCACAGAATAGTTATTTGTAGATATTGTATGGCTAATATTCTAGCCGATTAAATGGATAGTTAAACTTATTAATTACTTTAAGAAATGAATTATTATCAAGAATGTGAAGAAGTTGGTGATTAGTTATTCACTAGCTGGGCAAATAAAGTAGGATGCTTTACTGAAATGAAGAGATAGAGTTTATATAGCCGGTGCGACTGGATTTGTAAGACTAAGAAGGGAACTGTAGTTAATTGTGAGTTAAAGGTTAGAGATAGCTTAAATTGGCCGACAATTTTTATTGAAATAAACAAATATGATTATCTCATTTAGAAGTGGAAAGAAGAGAATATAGTTCCTTTCTATATTAATATGTGTGGAGATACAGTACTTGTGTTTGATTTAAGAAGCACTAAACCTATTAAAAGAACTACTGTAAGGATTTGGAGTAAGCCAGACTAGTAGTATAAATGGGTTGAGAGATATGAATTATCAACTGATAAAGCATATAAATTTATAAATGGCATACAAATTAAAAGGAATATCAATAATTGATGGCAGTACTATAGAATTTAATTCTATTGAAGAAGCTATTAAGAATGGATTTAGTAAATCTGGAATTTATAGATGCTTAAAAGGACTTAGTGAACATTATAAAGGATATATTTGGTATGGATAGTAAATAGAGAGCAGACTTATTCTTAGAAGAGATAGCTCCGAAATTAAAGGAATATGAATTAAAATGGAGAGCTTATTTTAAGTAGGCAGACATTCCATTTAATATTGATGTATTAAATGATACTGTGATTAAATGCTATGATACTATTAGTAGATTAGGCTTAAGAGAAGGGTAGAAAGAATCTTTAAATTATCTATTTAAAGCCTTTAAGATGAATAGTATTAGAGAATTACAATATGCTAGAAATAAGAATAGAGATGAAGTAGAAGATATTGGGGCATTACATGAATAGTTTATGAATAGTTAGAAGAGTGCCGATTATAAGATAGTATATGATTTATGGACTGAGTTTTAGTTTAATTATATTACCAGATAGGTTGAACTTTACTTTGATAAGAGTACTTTCTATCTATTTAAATTGAAATATATTCTTTAGCTAGATGATGATAAGATTAGAAAGAAGTCTAGAAACTAGAATTGGAAGAAAGACTTAAAAGATATAGTAAAATGGCTAAAGGCTAATGTTAAGAAGGAAGATATTATAAGAGAGTTTAACTAGAAGTATCCAGAAGTTGATTTAGATTTATTGAGTGAATGATGATAATATCTACTCATAAAAGTATGTTTATAATAAATAATAAGCAAATATGGAATTATCAGCTATATTTATGATATTTATTGGAATAAATCTACTAGCTTTCTTTATTGGCAATTTAGTAGAGTGTGTTAAGCTACCAAAAGTATTAGATTTCAAACCTATTAATTGCAGGCTATGTTTGTCCACACACACTAGTTGGGTATTACATACAGCTATTGCTCTACTGATTGGAAGCTGGATTTATTTCTTTTTTGGCATTATTGCAGCAGTTTGTATTTACAGATTAATTAGTAATGAAGATAAAAAATAGTTTGATATATGAAAGAAGAATGGGAATCTATAAAAGGAGTTGATAGGCATCAATTTAGTAATACTGGTAGAGTTAAGAGAGTGAGAAGTCCTTATCTAACATTTGAGGATTACTTAGTTGCCGAAGATAGAATATTACCCTGTTCTTACAAAGATGGAAAGATATTAGTTGATTTGGATAAAGCTAGTAAAATATTAAATGGGAAATATGATTACTAAGGAAGATAGAGAACTTATTGAAGAACTGTTTAGTAAGTTCAATAAAGGAGAAAGAATAAAGAGTTAGGTTCTTACCGATTTATATAATAGAGTTACAGGTAAGAACTTAACTAATACTACTTGTGGTAGCTGTCTTAGATAGAGATTATTTGAAGTAGTAGATATTCTTAATAAAGCTAAGAAGAATTATGCTAAGAAATTATCTGAAGAAGATAGAAAGTTTTTAGAATGGGCTAAGCAATTAGAGAAAGATCATTATCCCAGCTTTGATAAAGTAGTTGAACTTTATAATAGAGTATTTGATTAGAATAGACCTATCACTAATTGCTTGGCTTGTATTAAATAGATGTTAGAAGAATTATATAAGCTATGAATACTAAAAGTGAAACTATAAAAAGACTAGCCGCTCTATTACTGAATGGATTTACTGTTAAATAGGTTAGAGAGAAATTGATAAATGGGGAGATAGTTAATAAGGACTTTCCTGACAATCTAGCCGATAAGTATGTAGAGGAGGCTATGGAGCTTATTGATACTGATGTAGGTTAGGATTAGAAATTATAGTATCCTAGACTAGTTCATCTTTATTAGCTCTGTTTAGAAAAGAAAGATTATGCTAATGCTGCTAAAGTTTGGAAGGAATTATAGACCTTTAATAATGGTAGTATTGATAAAGAGATTACTGTTAAATTTATAAAGTAAGAATGGAAGTTAGATTTGATATACAGTTAAATAAGCCTCAACAGGATATGCTCTCTTTAATAGAGAATCCTTAGAATAAGTATATTTTGGCTGCTATGTCCAGATAGATAGGTAAATCTGTATTATGTAAAGTGTTATGTACTAAATGGCTATTAGAACCTAATAAAGAAATTGGATATTTAACTCCTGCTTTAAAGCTAAGTAAGAAATTCTTTAATGACTTAACAAGTGTTATACCAGAGTCTTTACTAGTAAAGAGTAATGCCAGTGATTTAGTTATTTAGTCTGTTACTGGTAGTACTCTTTACTTTTATTCTGCCGAACAAGGGAATAGGATTAGAGGTAATACATTTGATTATCTAATCTTAGATGAGGCTGCCTTTTATAAAGAGGATGATGGAGCTAATCATATATGGTATTCTATTCTCTAGCCTACTATTAAAGTTAAAGGGAAGAAGATTATAATGGTTAGTACTCCTAATGGATGCCAAGGGTTCTGGTATGATTTAATATAGAGAGCTATTAAAGGATAGCCAGGATATGCTTACATTAAAAGGACTATTTATGATGATTCTATGTGTAATAATATAGAAGAAATAAAAGATAGCACTCCTGATTTAATGTGGAGACAAGAGTATTTAGTAGAGTTCATTGCCGGGGCTAATTCATTCTTTACTAGTTATCATAATTGTTATGATGATACTATGCAATTTAATTGGAATCAGCCTTTATGGGCTGGAATTGATTGGAGTTCTACTGGTAAAGATGAGACTATTGTAACCTTTATAAATGGATTAAATTAGGTAATACAATACAATATAGAAGGAGATTTAGATGTTAAATATAGACTAATAGCCAATTTAATTAATAGTCATTCTTTAAAAGGGATATATGCAGAGGATAATAGCATAGGAAGTGTGATGATTAATGAGTTGAAGAAGCTTCTTAAATAGAAGAATATTCTTAAATCATTCACTACTACTAATGATAGTAAGACAGAGATAGTAACTGAGCTAGCTTTAGCTTTTGAGAAGAATGAACTTACTTATAATGACTTACAGTTAGATAGACAGCTTGGAGCATTTGGGTATTCTCTTACTAAGAGTAAGAAATTATCTTTTGAAGGTAAGGGTGAACATGATGATAGAGTCATGAGTTTGGCTATGGCTTTAAAAGCTAAGAAAGATTTAATTGGTTATTCAGCAAGTAATTTTGCATTTGCAGGGAGGTAATAATGGATTTTGGTAAAATAACTATTCCTACTAAATGGAGTGAAGTAACTCTAAAGTAGTTTCAAGAATTAATGAAAGTATATAATCAAGAGGATAAAGATATTCTGGATATTTTATCTATCTTTACTTAGAAGAGTAAGAAAGAACTAAGATAGATGCCATCTGAGTTTATTGAAACAATGTTAGTTCATCTTCAATTTATGAATACTAAATTAGAAGTAGAGCCTTCTAGTTAGATAGATATTGATGGTAAGATATACAGAATTAACCATACTGAGAAGCTTAAATTCGGAGAGTTTGTAGATGTTGAAACTCTTATAAAGGAAGATAAATATAATTGGTCTGCTATATTGGCTATGTTATGCAGATTAGAAGGGGAAATATATGATGATGACTTTATAGCTAATCAATTAGATGAGAGAATAAAGATGTATGAGAGTTTACCTATTGATAGAGCCTTATAGCTTATAAATTTTTTTTTAAAGTTAAAGCTGAGATATATAACTTATTCCCTAAGGTCTTTAACCCTGAAGGAGGCTCGGGAGGCGGCAGAATCATTAGTCCAGTCTATAAGAGATTCAGTGAAGGATGGGGCTGGAACAAGGTTAAATTCGATTTATGCCAAGATAGAATTGAGAAAGTTGGAGAAATAGCTCAAATGTATTTAACTACTATTCTTCAATATATGAGTTATATGAATGACAAAGCTATAGCTGAGAAAGCATAGATGGAGTTGGATGAAACAATAAGAAAATAGAGGAAACAATGACATATAATGAAGCTACTTTAAGAGCTGTTACTGGAGAGACTTTAATGCTCCCTAATTTTATCGGCTACTTTAAATGGAATTATGGTAAGCATTATTTAGAGTTTATAAATGGAGATTACAGGTGTAAGGCAGATGATTTAAATGTTAAAGATAGAACTGATTGGTATTGGATAATTTAAATAGAAATGATTAATCAAATAGTAGAAGCCTTTAAATAGGTAGCTTTATAGAATAAAGCTGTATGGACATTTAAATACTAGGATAGTATTCTTATTAATGCTTAGCCAAATAATAAGAACTACTCAGTAATTATTGAGACAGATCCATTAATGAGTTTTAATAGCAATACTGGAACTATTACTCTTAATATGGATGTGTTGTCTTTTGTGGATAGTACAGAGTGTGAGATACAAGATATAGCTGCTTAGATTGGATTGAGTATCTTACATAAAGTAGTAGATGCTAATAGAAGAATAATGAGTTTATCTAATTATAGCATATTATTCTTTACTAAGCGGAGTGATGATGTATCTGCTGGATGTAGATTTACTATTCAGTTATCTATTCCAGAATTTATAGACTACTGTACTTTAGAAGATAATTATCTAACAGAAGAAGAATATGAATAGAAATTAGAGAGTATGAAAGATAAAGAATTAAATTTAGGAGATGCTAATACTAATACTGAATTAGATTTAAAACCACTTAAGTTATGATAGATTTAATGAAAGCTATACAAGATGATTTATATGTATTGTTGGAATATACTATGAGATAGTATGGTCTTGGATAGAGTGAAGTTCTTGATGATGCTAGAATTAATATCAATGATAACTTCTTCTTACTAGTATTTCCAGATTATATTGAGTATATAAATAGTGGTAGAAAACCTAATTCTA
>OLGE01001009.1_pt1 | contig 30679 bp, 27 predicted proteins | sample 1605151 | NCBI WGS metagenome assembly OLGE01 (sample SAMEA3888912, study PRJEB22519) | human gut metagenome | biome: human gut; feature: human-associated habitat; material: faeces | place: Denmark | collected 2010
TAAGTATAAACAATAATATAAAGTATGAAACAATATATCAACTAAGAATATTTCCTAGAAATATTTTATAACTCATGTTCCACGTGGAACATAGATATAAATTAGATATCATATAATGATTTATATCAATCTTAAAATCTAAATAACACTAACAAATAAAAAAACAGTTAACATATTATTTTTACATAAAAATTAAAATAACGATAAGTAAAATTTATATTATATAACTATAAATATAAAATCCAAAAATATTTCCCGGAAATATTTAGTAGCTATGTTCCACGTGGAACATCATATATTTTAAAGTAAAATAAATTATCACAGAAATTAAAATTCTGTAACATATAATAAACAGAAATTAAAATTCTGCACATTTTATAAAACAATTTTAAAACAAAATTTATATATCAACAAATACAAAAATACTATCTATCAACATAAAAAAATTTATAATATAAAAATCTAACCAAATTATATATATATAATTAAAAAAATATAGTGACTATCAACAGTAAAAATATTTCCGGGAAATATTTTTACAATATTACATAAAAAAAAGAACTTAAATTTTCTAATTTTAAATTCTTTTTTCACTTTTAATTAATTTTCTATTTCTTTATCAACAACAGATATAGAACTTACAACTTGATTTTCTCTTAAATTTATTAATCTAACTCCTTGTGTAACACGACTCATCATTGAAATCGAATTAATATCTATCCTAATAATAATACCTTCATTAGTAATAATGATTAAATCTTTATCTTTATCAACAGCCTTGAAAGAAGTAATAGTACCATTCTTATCAGTAATATTTAAAGTTTTAACACCCTTACCACCACGATTTGTAATTCTATATTCACTGATAGGAGTCTTTTTACCATAACCCTTTTCAGTAACAACTAACACATCTATATCACTATTAGCAACTTCCATTCCAACAAGAATTCCATCATCAAGATTAATTCCTCTAACACCAGAAGCACCACGTCCCATAACTCTTACCAAATTTTCAGGAAATCTAACTAATCTACCATTTGAAGAAGCCATTAAAATATCATAAGTACCATCTGTTTTCTTAACAGAGATTAAATCATCATCATCCCTTAAAGTAATAAATTTTTTACCATTATTTCTAATGTTATAGAATTCTGAAATTTCAGTTCTCTTTACCAAGCCCATTTTCGTAGCGAAGACAAAATATTTACAATCATCATTAATATTACCATTAACTAGTGCCGTAACATATTCACCTTTTTCAAGACTAAGAAGATTAATTATAGGTAAGCCCTTAGATTGCCTACTAAATTCAGGAATTTCATATCCCTTAAGCCTATATACCTTAGCTTTATTAGTAAAGAATAATACATAATCGTGAGTAGTAGTATTAATAATATGTTCAACAAAATCATCTTCATTAGTAGACATTCCTTTAATACCAACACCACCCCTATTTTGAATTTTGTATGTATCAACAGGTAGTCTCTTAATATAACCATTTTTTGTTAAAGTAATAACAAGATTTTCCTCAGGAATTAATGACTCATCATCAATATAATCAATAGCAGTCATATCAATAAATGTTCTCCTATCATCAGCATATTTCTTCTTTATTTCAAGAAGCTCATCCTTAACAATAGCAAACACTCTTTCGCTACTTCCCAAAATATCCTTAAGTTCCGCAATTAGTTTTAAAAGTTCAGATAACTCATTCTCTATCTTATCCCTCTCTAAACCAGTTAAACGACGTAACTTCATTTCTAATATAGCATTACTTTGAATATCATCAAGACCATATTTATTAGAAAGCTCTTGTTTGGCAATTTCATCAGTTTTTGAAGATTTAATAATTTTTATAACATCATCAATATTATCTAAAGCTATCTTTAAACCTTCCAAAATATGAACCCTAGTTTCAGCCTTAGCTAAATCAAATTTACATCGACGAATAATAACTTCTCTCTGAAAATCAATATACTTAGAAATAATTTCTTTTAAATTTAAAGTTTTTGGTGCCCCAGCATCAAGCATTAAAAATATAATACCATAATTTACCTGAAAAGAAGTATGTCTATATAAATTATTCAAAACAACTTGAGGATTGGCATCTCTTTTTAAAGTTATAGTTATTTTTACACCATCTTTTAAATCAGTATGATAATCAGATATACCATCTATTATTTTATTATGAACCAATTCAGCGACTTTATTTTTAAGATCTAAGGTATTAACACCATAAGGAACCTCAGTAATAGTAATAACACTATGACCATTTATTTCCTCAATAGAAGCTCTACTCCTAATAGTTATAGAACCGCGACCAGTTTCATAAGCTTTCTTAATACCAGAATTACCCAAAATTATACCACCAGTAGGAAAATCCGGGCCTTTAATATATTGCATTAATTCAATTACATCAATGTCTGGATTATCAATATAAGCAACACAACCATCAATAACTTCTCCTAAATTATGAGGTGGAATATTAGTAGCCATACCAACAGCAATACCCATAGTACCATTAACCAAAATGTTTGGAAACCTACTAGGTAATACTTTTGGTTCTTGTAAAGTTTCATCAAAATTAGGAATCAAATCAACAGTATTTTTATCAATATCACGAAGAAGTTCTAAAGACAATTTAGATAATCTAGACTCGGTATAACGCATTGCAGCAGCACCATCACCCTCAATATTACCAAAATTACCATGTCCATCAACAAGTATATACCTCTGATTAAAATCCTGAGCCATTCTAACCATAGCCTCATAAATAGAACTATCACCATGAGGATGATAATTACCCATTACCTCACCAACAGTTTTTGCTGATTTTCTATGTGGTTTATCTGGAGTATAACCTGATTTATACATACTCCATAAAATTCTTCTATGAACAGGTTTTAATCCATCACGTAAATCAGGTAAAGCACGAGATGTAATAACACTCATAGAATAATCTAAGAAAGACTTCTTAATTTCATCAACAATATTATTCTCAGATAAACTATCTCTTCCTTTAAATGTTCCACTATATATATCAACAGAATCTATATTTTCTTTGTCATCATTATTATTTGTATCATCATCAAAGTTTATTTCTTTTTTTTCTTCATTATCCATTACCTAACCTCCTAAATATCCAAATTTTCAACAAATACTGCATTTTCTTCAATAAATGTCCTTCTTGGTTCAACATCATCTCCCATAAGTTGAGAAAATATTTGATCAGCAGAAACACAATCATCAACAGTAATTCTTCTTAATGTTCTCTTATTTATATCCATAGTAGTTTCACATAATTCTTCTGCATCCATTTCACCAAGACCTTTCATACGTGCTATTTCTACCCTAGATCTAACATTTTCTGGTAAAGAATTTAAATATGATTGTTTTTCTTCTTCATCAAGAACATATTTCCTAGTTTTTCCATGCATTATTCTAAACAAAGGTGGCTGAGCAGCATATACATAACCAGCTTCCACAATAGGTTTAAAATATCTATAAAATAAAGTTAATAATAAAACTCTAATATGTGAACCATCAACATCGGCATCAGTCATAATTATTATTTTATGATATCTTAACTTAGATAAATCAAATTCTTCACCAATACCAGTACCAAAAGCAGTAATTATTGTTCTAATTTCTTCATTAGACAAAGCTTTATCAAGTCTAGCTTTTTCAACATTTAGAATTTTACCCCTTAAAGGTAATATAGCCTGAGTAAGAGAATCTCTTCCTTTCTTAGCACTACCACCAGCAGAATCTCCCTCTACTATAAATATTTCAGAAACAGCAGGATCTTTGCTCTTACAATCTGTTAACTTACCAAAGAAACTTCCCATACTTATTTCAGTTTTTCTAGTAATTTCTCTTGCTTTCTTAGCAGCATTTCTAGCTCTACAAGCAAGCATCGCCTTTTCAACAATAAGTTTTGCACTATCTGGATTTTCTAACAAGAATTTTTCAAAACCTGATGAAAAAACACTATCAGCTAATTTTCTAACCTCAGAATTACCTAATCTTCCTTTTGTTTGACCCTCAAATTGAGGATTTGGATGTTTACATGAAATTATCATAGTAAGACCTTCTTGAACATCATCACCAGTTAAAGATTCATCCTTTTCTTTTAGTAAATTAACTTTTCTAGCATAACTATTAATAACTCTAGTTAACGCTCTTTTTACACCCTCTTCATGAGTACCACCATCATGTGTATTTATATTATTAACAAAAGAATAAATGTTAGAATTGTATTCATTATTATATTGCATAGCAACCTCAAAAAACACATTATCCTCACTACCCTCTAAATGAATAATTTCGTTATGTATTAAAGTCTTACCATTATTAATAAATTTAACATATTCACTAATACCACCTTCATACATGAAAGTATCACCAGTAGTATCTTCCATATCTCTATCATCCCTAAGAGTTATACGTAAGCCTCTATTTAAAAATGCCAATTCTCTAATTCTAACTTTTAAAGTATTATAATCAAATATTGTAGTATCAAATATATCTGAATCTGGTTTAAAAGTTACCCATGTACCTGTTCTATTAGATTCACAATCACCTATTTCTCGAAGTTTTTCAACAGTATGACCACCATTTTCAAACCTAATAAAATATATTTTACTATTCTTAAATACCTTAACTTCAACCCATGAAGATAAAGCATTTACTACTGAAGCACCAACTCCATGAAGACCACCAGAAACTTTATATCCTCCACCACCAAATTTTCCTCCAGCATGAAGTACAGTATAAACAGTTTCTACAGTAGATAAACCAGTCTTAGGATGAACATCAACAGGTATTCCTCTTCCATCATCTTTAACAGTAACAGAATTATCTTTATTAACAATAACCTCAATATTTTTACAATAACCTGCCAAAGCCTCATCAATTGCATTATCAACAATTTCCCATACTAAATGATGTAACCCTTTTACATCAGTAGTACCTATATACATACCAGGCCTTTTTCTTACAGCTTCTAGTCCTTCTAATACCTGAATATCTGAAGCATCATAATGTTCTTGTTTATTGTTCATTTATATCACGCATCCCTTCTTTTGTTTCAATTACTTTACCATTATCTATTTTAAACAATTTAGCATTATTAACTAATTCTTCATTAATATTTTCTATATCTGTAGTAGTAATAATAACTTGTCTATCACAATTTAAATATTTAATTAATTTATTTCTCTTATCAACATCTAATTCACTAAAAATATCATCTAATAATATTACTGGATACTCTCCAAACTTATTAAATATTATATCTATCTCTGATAATTTTACAGACAAAATAGCAATACGCATTTGTCCTTGTGAACCATAAGAAGAAATATCATTTCCATTTAATAAAATGCTAAAATCATCCCTCTGCGGTCCTATTAAAGTATTACCATATAATATTTCTTTATCATAATTTTTATCCAATCTATCTTTTATTTCATTAATCATTATTTCTTTATCATTTAATTTAACATCTGTAATATATTTAATTTCAATATTATCAATATTTATAATAGATTTATAAATATCTTTAATTCTTTTATTTATCTCTACAATAAAATCATTTCTAAAATTATATATTTGATAAGCTAATTCAGCAAATTTTTGATTAAGTATTAACATATAGTCTTTATCCATCAAAGAATTTCTAATATTCTTTAAGTATTCGTTTCTTTGTTTAAGTAAATCATTAAATTGATTAAGAATTAATATATATCTTTTAGATAACTGACTTATTTCAATATTTAAAAATCTTCTTCTTATAGAAGGTCCCTCTTTTAATAATCTAATATTATCAGGACTAAACAAAATAACTTTTAAATATCCTAAATAATCACTACTCTTTTTTATTTCTTTATTTCCAATCTTTAAATATTTACCATAATTATTTACTAAAATAGATAAATTATTACAACCATTATTACTAGTTATAACACCATCTATCCTAGCATACAAACAATTTTTTTTAATAACAACTTTATCATTTACAGCAAAAAAAGATTTAGTTAAAGACAAAAAATAAATAGATTCTAAAATATTGGTTTTTCCTTGAGCATTATTTCCTATAATTATATTTAATCTATTATTCAAAACAAAATCCAAATTTTCATAATTTCTAAAATTTTTTAATTTAATATTTTTTATAATCATAATTGTATAATATTCATACTCAACCACACCTTAATCCATAATAAAATTATAGCACAAAAGCCATATAAATAAAAGAAAAAACAACTATTTTTCCAAACTTTTTCTTCTTTTATTATACTCATAATCCAATATTAAACTTCTTGTTACTTGATTATCAATAATATAATATGAAAATTTAATTTCTACTACTTTACCACACTTAAAACGAAATATTGTTTTATCATCGTTTTTTACATATGTATCTAAATTATTATACGAAATCCATATATTTTCTTTCTCCCTTGTAGATTTTAAAGGAAAAAATAAAATACATCTACTCTCTTCAATAATAATAGGAGACTTAGAAGAAATATTAACAAGTCTTTTTGTCACATTTATTCTCTCCTTTAATGAATTACCAAAAAAACAACAAGAATAATTCATAATAGATAATGAATTATCATTTACTATAAAATCATCATCAATCGTAATAACTCTTGTAGTATTTTCAGATATTGACATAATCATTAAAGTTGACATATCAATTTCATATTTAACCACAAAATCACCTCCCTAAATTTTTATTAAAACATAACTATAATGTCAAATTTTATCAAAAAAAGTCGAACGAAAAAAATTTTATAATAACAATAAAATTATTGATAAAAAAAAGATATCAACAATTCTGTCGATATCTTTAGCATCTATAAACATTTCTGTTTATAAATAAAACTAATATGTCTTAATAGGTAAAACCAATTGAATTAATGAAGTATCTCCTTCTCCTTTTATAATTATAGGACTATTATCATTATTCATACATATAATTATATTATCAGTATAAAAACTCTTAATAGCATCTAACATATACTTAGAACTAAATGATATAGAAATTGATCCATCATTAATAACACTTATCTTATTTTCAACTTTACCAATTTCTGGAGAATTAGAAGAAATAATTAATTCTTTATCATTAAGATCTAATCTTATAATGTTTTTATCCTTATCTGAAGTCAATAAAGATGCTCTATCAATCATATTAAACAAATTACTATATGAAATATTAACATTAATAGAAAATTCAGTAGGAATGATATCAGAAGATACAGGATATGTTCCACTTATTAATCTAGACAAAAACAATATATTTTTATATTTAAATAAGATCTTATTACTAAATATATGTAATTGAATATTTTCCTTATCATCTTCAATAATTCTTGATAACTCTAATAAATTCTTTCCAGGTATAACTATATCAAAAGAATTATCATAACTATCATTAAGTTCAATAACTTTTTTAGCTAATCTATAACTATCCGTAGCAATTACTTGTAAACTTTTTCCTTCTAACTTAAAATTAATCCCCGTAAGAATAGGTCTAGTTTCAGATAAAGAAGTAGCAAAAGAAGTTTGACTAATAATTGTTTTAAAAGTAATTGGATCAATAACTATAGGATTTTTAGATTCATCTAAATCTAAATTAGGAAATTCTGATGGATTAATACCATTTAAATTAAATTCTATTTTATTATTTAAATCTTCTCCATCACTAGCACTAATAATCATATTATATCCATCTAATACTTCAATAACAATATTAGATTCAGGTAATTTCTTTACAATCTCTACTATATATTTACCACCAATAACAACACTACCAGTCTCTTCTATTTTAACAATTTCATCTTTATCAATAAAACTCCTAATAGAAATATCAGAATCACTAGCATATAAATATAAACCTTCCTTTTTTAAGTCGAATTTAATTCCCGTAAGAATAGGTATTAAATTTTTTTGTGAAATAGCTTTAGAAGTATTTAATAAAGCTTCTAATAAAATACTCTTTTTAATAATTAATTTCATTTTCATCATTCCTTTCTTTTAATTATTATTATTATTATTATTATTATTATTATAAAGTTGATACTGTTGATAACTTCATTATTACCTTATTTTATAAGCTTCTATATATCAACAACATCTACACATAAATAAACATTATCAACAGGTTTTATGATAAATTGTTCTTTAAGTCTTTAATGACATTCTTCAATTTATCATTTTTTTCTAATTCTTTTTCTATTTTTTGATATGCACTAATTATAGTAGAATGATTTCTGCCTCCAAAATACGTTCCAATTTTTGGAAATGATTCTGAAGTCAATACTCTACATAAATAAATGGCAACTTGTCTAGGAAAATTAATAGAATTATTCTTATTTTTTCCCTTCATATCATCAATACTTATTTTATAATAGCTACAAACAACTTTCTGAATTCTTTGAACATCATTTTTATAATAACTTTTGTCTTTTAATAAATCTTTTAAAGCATCTACCGCTAAATCTAAAGTAATAACTCCTTTGTTAAACATAGTAGAATAAGCCAATACTCTAGTTATGGCTCCACCTAAAGCTCTAATATCAGAATCAAAATTATTAGCAATATATTCTATAACTTCATTTGGAATATCTTGTGCTGCTTCATTATACTTTAACTTATTTTTTATAAGGCTAACTCTAAGATCATAGTCTGGGGTTAAAATATTAGCAGTAAGACCACCATTTAATCTAGTTAACAATCTATTTTCTACAGATTTTAAATCATCAACAGATCTGTCGGAAGCAATAATTATTTGTTTATTCATACTTTGTAATTCATTAAAAGTATGAAAAAATTCTTCTTGTCCCTTGGAAGCATTTCCTAAAAATTGTATATCATCAACAATAAGAACATCAACACTTCTGTATTTAGATTTAAAATTATCAATCTTATCAAAATTATTCTTGTCATTATATCTGAATATTCTTGTGTAATCATCAACAAATTTGTCACTTGGTACATATAAAACTTTTTTATTAGTAGTATTAAATATATAATTTCCAATAGCATGCATTAAATGAGTTTTACCAACACCACTTTCTCCATATAAGAATAACGGATTATAAGTCTTACCAGGAGATTCTGCCACAGCTCTTGATGCAGTATAAGCAAATCTATTACTATTACCAACGACAAAAGTTTCAAAAGTATAATCACTATTAAGATTAGTATCAGCATAATTATGATCATTACCGCTACTCTCCGTCACTATGTAATTGCCAATATCTAAATCTTCAGGAACAATTTCATCTTCTAATATGAAATTAAAAGAAACAGTATTTCCCGTAAGTTTGTTCATAACTTCAATCATCATATCTAAGTAATTATCTTCTAAATGTTTTTTAGTTAATAAAACAGGAACAATTACTGTAGCTACATTATTCTTCAAAGAATGAAGTTTAGTATCCTTAAACCAAGTATCAAATGAAAAAGTTGACAAGTCTTCTTGAATGATTTCTAAAAAATTATTCCATAAACCTTCATTATTCATCCCATCACCACCTACCAGTTTCATCTAAAGATATTGTAACATAAATTGTTGATTTGTCTATACATTTTTTTCTATAAACAAACAAATTAACAACATTTCAACAATTTATCAACAAGATAAAGTATTATAAAATAAGCAAAAAACAAACTTTTCAACAAAAACTGTTGATAGACATTTTCTGTTGAAAAGTTTTTATAAACAGATACCAAACTTGTTGATAACTGTTGATACTGTTGATAAATGTCGAAATAAATACAAAAAAAATACCAGATCAATTCTAGTATTTTTAAATTTCAATCATCCACTTATCATAAATGGAAGCATTTGCACTTTGTGGTTCTGGATTTGGCATTTCCATTTTTACTATCATAGGTATTTTCATCATTCTACCAAAAGCAACACATGTACCAGATTGAAGAGATTTCTGTTTTTCAATAACATCACTACTAATATTAGGAACCATTTTTCTAATATATTCTAAATCAGAAGGATGGTTCAATTTAAAAATAAGAAAATTTGAACATTGTGATAAAACAGTCTCTGATAATTCAGTAGGTCTTTGTGTAATTAAATCAATAATAACACCAAATTTTCTACCTTCCTTTGAAATTCTTTCAAATATATTATAGCCTAAAATATCTATATCCCTATCTTTTTGAACATATCTATGAGCCTCTTCTAACATTATATGAATAGGCATAGATCCTCTTGGCTGTAGTCGTTTCATGTATCTAAATACAATCCTAGAAACAACTTTAACTAAACTTTTAGCAAATCTATCATCAATATCTTCTAAAACAAAATTAACAATTTGAGCTCTTTTATTATCTTGTGTTAACAATAAAGAAGAAATATATTGATCAATAGTAATAAAATTAGGAAAATAGAAAAAATCTTTATTGGAACTATTGTTCAGTGTATGTAATTTGACCTTTAAAGAAATTGCTTCAGCATAAGACTTCTCATTAAGCAAAAGACCTTCACTAATTAAAGTGAAATTCAAAGCAACTTCAAGTTGATCTAAAGTAAAATATATTGGAACATAATCCTCACTCCACTTCGTATTATTATCTATAAAACTTTGAATATACTTAGTAACAAGAATTCTTTCAACAAAATCACCATGATTATCTATATCAAAACATTTCCTAAATTCACGTGTATATCCAATACCAGGCACTTCAGCATCTAAATTTAATTCATTAGTATGACAATCTGTTAATATAGTAAAAATTTGGTCCCTAATCTTTGCAGCAACTTGATTAGAATATAAAACAGAAATTAAAGCCTTAGCTATTAAATGATTTTTATATCGTAAAGATTCCTCATCTTCTCTAGCAAAAATAGAAACTAAACTAAGCATTTTCTCAATAATATTAATTTGAAAATAATCAGTAACATCCAATAAATTTGCATAATCATCAACCTCAAGAAGCCATAAAGGAAGTCTCAATAATTCTCCTTCCGTATTACTCCTATCAGTAGTATACATCTTATAATTATAATTAACATTAACAGAGTTTAAATTTTTAAAGGCATTATGATATTCACTAGTATTATTAAATATTAAAAAGTTAGCATTAAAAGGAATTTTATCATGCATATAAAATAAATTTTGCATAACTCTAGCAACACCACACGTTTTACCACTACCAGTATTACCAAAAATAGCCAAGTGATTACTAAACATATCATTAATATTTATCTTAACTGGATAATTATTATATAAAGGAGATAAACCCAAAATCATTGTTTTTTTATCATTATCTCCAACAAGTTCAGATAATTCTGCTTGATTTATAATCCTAATTTTAGCATCAAGAGTAGGTCTTCTAATTATACCAGTATAAAATTTACCACTATGAAATTCTCCTAGAAAAGTTATTTTACATTCATTATTAATAATTTCTTCAATTTCTCCTAAAATAACTTTATCTTTATCTTCTAAAATAACATTATAGTTAAGTATATCATCACCAATGTTATTACTAACCTTAACCATAGCATAATTTTTAGTAATAGCCAAAATTTTTTCAAACATAAAAATCCCTCTTATTCTTAATAATAAGTATAACATAAAATTAAAAAAAAGAAACAAAAAACTGAAAAAAGAAACAAAAAACTGAAAAAATATTGACAGAAAAATAAAACCCCTATATAATAAAGAAGATTTTTCACGGGAGGTGTAGACATAAATGAAAAGAACTTATCAACCAAATAATAGAAAAAAAGCTAAGAAACATGGTTTTTTTGCCAGAATGAAAAGTAATATAATAAATAAAAGAAGAGCAAAAAAAAGAACAAGACTTAGTGCATAGTTACCACGAGAATGTGGTTTTTTGTTTATACAACACTAATTTGTAAAGGAAGTATATATATGAACAAGGAAAAAATACTAAAAAAAAGTCAAGAATATACAAATATAATTCAAAAGGGAAAAAATATAAAAAATAAACACTTTAAAATATTTTACCTACCTAATAACACTACATTATATGGAATAACTATTCCCAAAAAAGTTGGAAATGCCGTTATTAGAAATAAATTAAAAAGACAAATAAAAAATATAATAATGGGAAATGAATTATATATACAAAAAAACTATAATTATGTTATAATTATTAAAGAAACAGCTTTAGATTTAACATATCAAGAATTAAGCTGTGAATTAATAAATACATTTAAGAAAGTAGGTAAATATGAAAAATAAAAAAATAATAATGATAATACTATGTATTTTTATGCTAACAGGTTGTACAAAAATATTAAAAGATAGTGAAAAAAAAGTAGTAAAAAATCCTGAAACAGGACAAGCAATAACAGAAAATATAATATGTAAACCAACAGAAAAAGATGCAATAAAGATATATGAAGATAACAATGTAGATATATCAAAGTTACCAGAATGTAATAAATTTACTCCATTAAAAAATTATGAAGGATTATGGACAAGTCTTTTTGTAAAGCCATTAGCATGGTTAATAATAAAAATAGAAAGTTTAGTAAAAAATTCTGGATTAGCTATTATAATATCATGTCTATTAATAAGATTAGTATTATATCCATTAACAAGAAAAACAGCAATGCAATCAGAACTTATCAAAAAAGCAAGCCCAGAACTAGAAAAACTAGAAAAAAAGTATAAAGATAAAACATCAACAGAAGACCAACAAAGGAAAGCACAAGAAATGATGTTAATATATCAAAAATACCAAATAAATCCTATATCAGGTTGTTTATTATCATTTTTGCAAATACCACTAGTAATGGCATACTATGAAGCAATAAATAGAACTCCAATAATCTTTGAAGGAAACTTTTTATCATTAAATCTAGGAACAACACCATGGACTGCTATAACACATGGAAAATATATATATATAATATTAATAGTGTTAATTTTCTTAACAACCTTAGTGTCGTTTAAAAAGACTCTAAAAGACCAATCAGCACAAGCACAAAACATGAAGTTTTCACTATACTTTATGTTAGCAATAATAACATATGCATCATTTACAATGTCAAGTGCCTTAGGAATTTATTGGGTAACATCAAGTTTATTCACTATAATTCAAAATTTATTGGTTGAAAGAAAGAAGGTTGAAAAATAATGAAAAAATATTTATATGAAGGAAAAAATTACGAAGATGCACTATCACATGCCCTAGAAGATCAAAATACTCAAGAAGAAAATTTAATTATAACTATAAAAGAAGAAAAAAATACACTTTTAAAAAAACAAACAATAATAGAAGTAATAAATTATAATGATATAATAAATTATGCCAAAGAATGTATAAATGAAATAACCAATCTAATGGGCTTAGAAGTTAACTTAGAAGTAAGAAGAAGAGAAAATAATATAACAATAAAAATATTCTCTGATCATAATGCTGTACTAATCGGAAAAAACGGTTATACAATAAGTGCACTTCAAACAATAATAAGACAAATACTATTTAATAATACAAATAAAGCTATTTCAATAACATTAGATGTAGAAAATTATAAAGAAAAAAGAGTAAAAAATATAGAATATCTTGCCAAAAAAACTGCAAGAGAAGTAGCTAAAACAAAAGTAGAGGTAAAATTAGATAGTATGAATTCTTATGAAAGAAGAATCGTCCACAGTATTCTTTCTGAAGATAAATATGTATATACAGAATCAACAGGAGAAGAACCAAATAGATGTGTCGTAATAAAACCAAAAGAAAGCGAATAATAAAGCTTTTTTTTCTTGCATAATAAAATAAATGACAATTACTTCATAATATGATAAAATACATAAAAAGAAAGAAGGAATATTATGGATAATACAATAGCAGCTATATCAACACCATTAGGAACAGGAGCTATATCAATAATAAGAATGTCAGGAAAAGACAGCATCTCAATTATAAATAAAATATTTACTAAAGACCTATCAAATGAAAAAAGTCATACTATTCACTATGGAAAAATAATAGATAATAATGAAGAAATAGATGAAGTATTAGTAAGTCTTATGCGTTCACCCAAGACATTTACAAAAGAAGATGTCATAGAGATAAATTGTCATGGAGGATTATCCACTACAAATAAAGTATTAGAATTATTATTAAATAATGGAGCAGTATTAGCAAGTCCAGGAGAATTTACCAAAAGAGCTTTTTTAAATGGTCGAATAGATTTAATTGAAGCACAAGGAATAATGGATTTAATTGAAGCTAAGACAGAATTAGCTAGAACACAAGCTATGAAAGAATTAAACGGAAACCTATCAAATAAAATAGATTTATTACGAGAAAAATTAATAGAAATAATAAGTAATATTGAAGTAAATATAGATTATCCAGAATATGAAGATATAAATAAAGTTACAAATGAACAAATATATCCCAAAATAAAAGAACTTATACAAGAAATAGATAACTTAATAGCTTCTAGTGAAGATGGAAAAATTATTAAAGAAGGAATAACCATAGGAATAATAGGAAAACCAAATGTCGGAAAAAGTAGTCTTTTAAATGCAATTCTAGAAGAAGAAAAAGCCATTGTAACAGACATCGAAGGAACAACCAGAGACACCATTGAAGGAACAACAATTATAAATGGTATAGCTTGTAACTTTATAGATACAGCTGGAATAAGAAATTCTAATAACATCGTAGAACAAATAGGAGTAAATAAAAGTAAAAAAATAATTGATACTTGTGATTTAGTTCTTTTGGTATTAAATAACAATGATATAATTACAAAAGAAGAACAAGAATTATTAGAACAAATAAGAAATAAACCACATATTGTCATTGTAAATAAAATAGATTTAGAACAAAAATTAGAATTAAATGAAGAATGTATAAAAATAAGTATTAAAGAAAAAAAAGGATTAGAACAAATAAAAGATAAAATCAGTGAAATTTTTAATCTTGAAAAAATAAAAACGCAAGATATGACTTATCTAAGTAATGCTAGAAGTATTTCATTACTAACAAAAGCCAATAATTTATTAGTTTCTTCTCTAACCAATATAGAAAATAACTATCCAATAGATATAGTAGAAATAGATTTAAAAGAATCATGGAATACTCTAGGAGAAATAATAGGAAAAACATATACAGATGAATTATTAGATGAGATGTTTCAAAGATTTTGTTTAGGAAAGTAAGTGATAAAATGTTAAAGAATAAATATGATATAATTGTCGTCGGAGCAGGACATGCCGGATGTGAAGCAGCATTAGCCACAGCCAAGATGGGATTATCAACAATTTTAATAACAGGTTCATTAAATAATATTGCTACTCTACCTTGTAATCCTTCTATAGGAGGATCAGCCAAAGGAATTATTGTAAGAGAAATAGATGCTTTAGGTGGAACTATGGGGCGAATAACTGATAAAACATTTTTACAAATGAAAATGTTAAATAACGCCAAAGGACCAGCTGTAAGATCATTAAGAGCTCAAGTTGATAAAGTAGAATATCCAAAAACGATGAAAAAAGAATTAGAAAGTACCCAAAACTTAGAATTATATGAAGGATTAATTGAAGATTTAATTATAGAAGATAATAAAGTATTTGGAGTAGTGCTAAATACTAAAGAAAAAATTTATAGTAAAAAAGTAATATTAACAACAGGAACATATCTAAAATCAGATATTTTAGTCGGAGCAACAAGAACACCATCAGGACCAAATGGTGAAAAAAGAAGTAATCATCTAAGCGATAAGTTAAGAGAATATGGATTTGAAGTAATAAGATTAAAAACAGGAACACCACCAAGAATAATAAAAGAAAGTATAGATTTTAGTAAAATGTCTATAGAACCAGGAGAAAAAGAATGTTATTGTTTTAATACAGAAAAAAATTTAGAATATGACCCAAATTTACAAGAACCATGTTATTTAACATATACAACACCAAATACTCATCAAATAATTTTATCAAATCTAAACAAGTCTAGTATGTATGGTGCCATCGAAGAACCATTAGGAAGTGGACCAAGATACTGTCCATCTATTGAAGATAAAATAGTAAGATTTAAAGATAAAGAAAGACATCAATTATTCATAGAACCAGAAAGCATTCATTATAATGAAATGTATTTACAAGGATTTTCTACCAGTATGCCAAAAGACATTCAAGAACAAATGGTCCACTCTTTACCTGGATTAGAAAATGCTCAAATTTCTAAATATGCTTATGCTATTGAATATGATGCCATAAATCCAACACAACTTAAACAGACACTAGAAACTAAGATAATAGATGGTTTATATACAGCTGGACAAATAAATGGTACAAGTGGTTATGAAGAAGCAGCATGCCAAGGATTGTTAGCAGGACTAAATGCAGCATTGTCTTTAAAGAATCAAGAACCATTAATATTAAAAAGAAATGAAGCATATATAGGAATATTAATTGATGATTTAGTTACTAAAGGAACAAAAGAGCCATATAGAATGCTAACATCAAGATCAGAATATAGACTAATTCAAAGACATGATAATGCAGATTTAAGATTAACAGAACATGGATACAGAGTGGGATTAATCAATGAAGAAAGATATAAAAAATTTTTAAATAAAAAAGAAAAAATAGAATTACTAAAAGAAAAATTAACCACAATAAAATTAACTCCAAAAGAAACAACGAATAAATTATTACAAAAACTAAATAGTACACCAATAAAAGATTCTATTACACTATATGACCTAATAAAAAGACCAGAAATAAAAATAAAGGATTTAATACAAGAAGGTATCTTAGAACAAATATCTGAAGAAATAATAGAACAAGTAGAAATACAAATAAAATATAAAGGATATATTGATAAAATTAATTTAGAAGCTGAAAAAATGATTCGTCAAGAAGAAAAACAAATACCGAAAGATATTGATTATAGCAAAATAAAAAACTTAGCATCAGAAGCAAGACAAAAATTAGAAAAAATACGACCAACATCAATAGGTCAAGCATTAAGAATAAGTGGAGTAAATCCATCAGATATATCAATATTAATGGTATATTTAAGGAAGTATTATAATGAATAAAAAAGAATTTATTGAAGAATTAAAAAAAATAAATATTGAAATAACAAATACTCAACTAGAACAATTAGAATTATACAAAGAAGCTTTAATTACAGAAAATAAAAAGTATAATTTAACGGCAATAACTAAAGAAGAAGATATATATTTAAAACATTTCTATGATTGTCTAACATCATATAAAGCTTTCCCTATATCTAATCAATATATATGTGATATAGGAACAGGAGCAGGTTTTCCAGGACTAGTATTAAAAATTATCTTTCCAGATATAAAAATAGATTTAATAGATGCCACTTCAAAAAAATGCCATTTTCTAGAAATGATAGTCAAAACATTGAATTTAAAAGAAGTAAATATAATTAATACAAGAATAGAAGATTATAGTACAAAAACAAGAGAAAAATATGACGTTGTAGTATCTAGAGCAGTAGCACCCATAAAACACTTATTGGAGTATGCAGTTCCATTATTAAAAGTAAATGGTTATTTTATTGCATTAAAAGGTAATATAGAAGAAGAAACACAAAATATAGATAATTATTATAAAAAATTATCATTAACCGAAGAAAAAATAATATCTTTTAAATTACCAAAAGAAAATAGTCAAAGAACCATACTTGTAATTAAAAAAATCGAAAAAACAGATTTGAAATATCCAAGAAAATATCAAATAATGATAAAAAAAGAAATATGAGGTAAAATCTCATATTTTTTAATATTAAAAAATAATAATTTTAGTAAATTACAATAAAAACTTGAAAAAAAAGATAAAATAGTGTATTTTATTAATATAGGGAATAAAAAAGAGTAAGGAGGTGTTATTATTTTGCCTAACCAAGAAGTAATTACTATGGTTAATGTAAATTCAATTATTCCTAGCAAATATCAACCAAGAAAAACATTTGATGATAAATCGTTAGAAGAATTAGCATCATCAATTAAAATTCATGGTATATTAAATCCAATAATATTAAGGGTGAATGGAGATAAATATGAAATTGTTGCTGGTGAAAGAAGATATCGAGCCGCAATTAAACTAGGAATGCAAGAAGTACCAGCTATAATAAAAAGATTATCTGATGAAGATACGGCACAAATAGCATTAATAGAAAATATTCAAAGAAGTAATTTAAATGCTATTGAAGAAGCAAAATCTTATAAAGAAATAATGGACTTAAAAAATATAACTCAGGAAGAATTAGCAACAATATTAGGAATAAGTCAAAGTAATATTTCAAATAAAATGCGTTTACTTAACCTAACACCAAAAGTACAGGATGCTTTGACAACAAACAAAATATCAGAGCGTCATGCTAGATGCCTACTTAAAATATCTAATCCAGAAGAACAGGAAAAATTATTAGAAAGAATTATAAATAATAAATTAACAGTTAAAGAAACAGAAGAAATAATAAAAAATTCTATTCAAGAAATAAATTCAACACAAGCACAAGATGTATTGAATGATATAAGTATTAATGAAAATAATCAAAAAGAAATAAAAGGAGAAGAAAATATGAATAATAATCAAGGAATGTTTTTTCCACAAAATAATATACCAAATCCAATAAATAATAATGAACAAAGTCAAATAATGTTTAACAGTATGCCATTATCAGAGGGAACAAATCAACCTCAAGGAATAATGAATGGGACTAATCAAGGATTTATACAACCAACAATAACACCATTAGATTCAAATCCATTCATGCCACAAGAAAGCATTGGAATGCAAGAAAATAATACGTATCAATCACCTATAACTAATAATTATGGACAACCATCACCTATGGTAGAAGAACCATTATTTAATCCTAATGCAACAATACCAACAAGTCCAATAATACCAGAAAATAATATGAATCCATATGAACCAGTTATAATGGCACAACCAGAATCAATAACTCCATCAGTAGCACCAATAATAGAACCTGCCCAAATGCCAGACCCAACAATAAATCTAACACCACCGGTAGTAGAGCCTGTTCAACAGCCATTAGAGACACCACTATTTAATGGAACAGACAATCAAATTTTACAATCAGAAAGTAGCATTGACAAAGTAAAAAGAGTACTAAATGAATTAAATGACCCAAATGTCTTATATCAAGAATATAGTAATGATACAGAGTATTGTATTGTATTAAGAATAAAAAAATAAGAATAACAAAATTATTCTTTTTTTTCATTTTCACTATTTTCTTCTTGAAAAACACTTTCCAAATCATACGTAGAATTATTATGTGGTTCCGTTCCTTTTATAAAATAAAATATTTTCTTATTCTTATCTTCATCCTTAGAAATTTCACCCGTTAAAGGATTAACCATAACACCAACAACATTATTTGGCATTGTATACCATTTACTTGTCTTATCCTTAAAATAGTTTTCTACTGTATCAATCCAAACATTTCTATGTACACGAGTATCTTCACTTTCCATATTTCTATTATCATCATAACCAGACCAAATACCTAAAACAAAATCGGCATTATATCCTATAATCCAATTATCAGTATCCGTAGTTCCCGTTTTTATAGAATATTTTCTAGAAATTTTAGGAAGAAGACTTATTAAGTTAGGATAATTATAATCAATAAAAGCAGGATCATAAGTATATGTTAACATTTCATTTAATATATATACTAAACTCTCATTTAATAAAGGACTACTCTCTTCCTTAAATTCATATAAGATATTTCCATCAAAATCTTCTACTCTTCTTATAAAATGAGTCTTAACTTTATTTCCTAAATTAGCAAAAGACGCATAAGCATTAACCATATTATATAAACTAATCTCTTCTGTACCAAGAGGTAAAGAAGGAACAGCTTCAAAATTATTACCAAGACCCATTCTACTAGCCATATTAACAAGCACATCTTCTCCTAAAAACAAATGCGTTTTAACAGCATATATATTGTCAGAATAAGCTAAAGCAGTTCCCATAGAAATTGGTCCATTAGCATATTTATCATTATAGTTCTTAGGAGAATATGTTTTATTATTAGAAAAATTAAATATAGTTTTTTCAGATATAAAAGAAGATGCCGAAGTAAATCCACTTTCCAAAGCTGCATAATACAAAAAAGGTTTCATTGTAGATCCAACTTGTCTTTTAGACGAAATAGCCCTATTAAACTGACTAGTATTATAATCAAATCCCCCAAGAAGAGCCATAGCTTCCCCATTAGAAGGATTAACCATTAAAGCAGAAATCTGCATATCAGAATCTATCTTATTACTATTAGCAGATTCTTCTAAACAAGACTGAGCTTCAGTATCAAGAGTAGTATATATTTTTATACCACCCGTTTCTAAAAAAGATTTAGGAATAGAATCAATAGAGTTTAATTCTTTAATAACAGCATCTTTGTAGTATAAAATACCAGAAGTAATATTACTATTACTATCACCAACATAATTAAGATCATAATCTAATGCTAATTCTTTATCTTTATCAGTAATTTTATTATTTTTAACCATCAAAGATAAAACAACATTTTGTCTTTTTTTTGCCGAATCCAAATTCATCAAAGGATTATTGTTCATAGGAGATTGAGGAATACCAGCCAACATTGAAGCTTCTGCCAAATTAAGTTCATTAGCTGATTTATTAAAATAATATTTAGAAGCATTCTCAATTCCAAAAACCCCACCATAGTTAATAGTATTTAAATATCCCTCTAGTATTTCATCCTTATTATAATGAACTTCTAATTCAAAAGCTAATATTGCTTCCTCTATTTTTCTCTTCCACGTTTTCTCATAACTTAAATATAAGTTTCTAGCATATTGTTGAGTAATCGTAGAAGCACCCTCAGATAATTTAAAAGAAGTAACATTTTTCCACATAGCCTTAGCAATTCTAAGATAATCTAATCCAAAATGTTTATAAAAATGCTTATCCTCTGTACTTAAAGTAGCATCAATAACATAAGGACTAATATCATCTAAATTAACCCAATTATAATTATTAAATAAAGCAGAATCATCTTTATCATACAAATAATAAGAAGGATTTTTATTAATTAATATCTTTGGAGTTATTAAACAATATATATATAAACCAACATTAGCCACAATAAAAAGAATAAATATAATTAAAAATATTTTACCAATTTTCTTAACAACTTTCATATAATTTATCACCTATTCTTTTTCTTTTTATATTCCTATTTATCACTATATATATTATTTATAAAAAAATTAAAAATATGAGTTTTATTTTCATATAAGTTATGTTATAATGTCAATTGAATTATTTTAAGGAGGTGCCATATTAAAATAAAAATAAAAGGATATCTAAAAAATGATGAGACAAATACATCAATAGATACCACAGGAATATTATCAGATAATACTATAACATATCAATCTGATAATATAAAAACAAAAATAATTATAAATAAAGATACTCTAACAATGATAAGAGAAGATGATAAAATGAAACATATAATGTTATTTAATAAGAATAAAAAAGAAAAATCAGAATATTTTATTAAAGAAATGAATTATAGTCTAGAGTTTAATATAATAACAAAAGAAATTCAGAGAGATAAAAAAAGAATACATATTTTATATAATATCATAGAAACTAATAATCTATCTGAATATAATATAGAAATGAGTACATTATAGTGAAAAATGAAGAAAAAATAGAATTACTATATAATGAGGAATATTTACCAAAAGAAAAAGAACAAAAGAGAACAGTACTATTGTCAAAAGTATCTCCAAAAATAGAAAATTTTATAGAAAAAAATATTAAATCTATTTTATATTTAGATATTATTTCTAATTGTTACAACACGTTAGGATACCCTACTATAAAAGAAATATACATAGAAGATACATCTATAAATAGTATTAAAAATGATATAAAAAAATTAAATATAAAAATAGATATATATTCAAATAATACTACACTATATGAAAATGACTATATAGAAAATACTATAAATTTATTAAAAAAAAGTGGAAATTGCTTTATAAATGAAGATGGTCTATGTTATAAAACAAAAAAACAATATGATATACTTATAAATGCTAATGGTGAATACCAAGATAAATTATATAAAATGGCATATTATTTTAAAATAATAGCAAATAACTACTATAAAGCATACATTATAGATAGCTATCCATTAAAAATTAACAACAATAGTATTTACATAAAAAATATACAATCTACTATTATTGATATAGATTATAGTAATATAAATGCCCTTAAGTATAAGATATTAGGAGTAAAACAAGAAGATTACACCCTAATTGAAGACACTTATATAATATTGCTACAAATAGAAGATAAATATCAATTAATACCAATAAATATAAATAATTTAAAATATTTTGATTACAATATAATAGATAAAATACTAGAATATAAAAGTATTATATTAAAAACTATAGAAGAATTTAACCCTTCAATCATAATTGACTATATTTATGAATTAATAAAAATGTTTATATTCTACTATGACAATGTTAAAGACGATATAAAAGAACGTACTTACATAATAAAATCTATACGAAAAGTAATAGATAATTCATTAAATTTACTTGGAATAAATCCAAGATATATATAGGAGGAAATAATATGAAATTAAAAGATATGAAAAAAGAAGATTTAGAGCTATTATCTTATACAAAAATAGCTAAAATGATTTTAGAAGAAAATAAGACTACTATGACAACAGCAGATCTATTCAAAGAAATATGTAATTTATTACATCTATCTGAAAAAGAATACCAAGATAAAATAACAGACTTCTTCCAATCTTTAACTACATCTAAAGAGTTTATTTTACTTCAAGATGGAAAATGGGACTTAAAGTCTAATCATTCTATAAAAATAGATATAGATGAAATATATGAAGAAAAAGATGAAGAAGAAGAAAATGAAGAAGACAACGAAGATGAACTAGAAGAAGATATTAATACAGATTTTGATAATATCTCAGACGATGACTATGAAGATAATGACTTAGGAGACTTATCAATTGTAACTGAAGATGAACTAGATAGTGAATAACTATCTTTTTTAATTAAAAAATTCAAAAATATTTTGTATCTTAAAAATAATGTGATATACTATTATTAGAATAAAAAGGAGACACAATATGAATAGTATTATAATAGTTCTATTATTAATCTTAGTATCTTTATTATTAATTTATAGTATGTATAAAATATATGATAAAAGAGGTCTATACTTTAGTTTAGTAATAATGAATATAATGTCATTTATCTTATCATTTAAAATAATAAAAATATTTTCATTAAACATTAATCTAGGATTAATACCTATGATAAGTATATTTACAATTATATATATAATAATTACCAAATATAGTATAAAAGACAAAAAAACCATATTAAGCTTAAGTCTATATACAAATATCATAACCTCTATACTTATATTAATAACAAATTATTTCATACCAACCGTATCTGAAACAATATCAATAAGTATAAAAGGAACATTTGAATATAACTATAAAATACTAATACTATATCCCATTATAATATTACTAAGTCAATATATAATAATTAAATTATTTAATTATTTAAAAGAATTACAAAGTAATATTATAATTAATATAACATTAACATATATAACAACCGGTCTTGTATATACATTAGTATTCTATTTAATAGCATATATTAATTTAATAGACATAAAAAATACCATCTTTATGGGAGTATCAAGTTTTCTAATAGGAATAATAATAACATTATTAAATACCCTAATTATTGATCTAATCTTTAAAAAGAAGGTGAAAAAATGTTAAATATTATATTAATAATATGTGAAGTAATAGTAGCTTACATAGCAATGATACTACTATACAAAAAATACAAAACAGATGGACTAATAACTTATACAATAATAGCTACAATAATATCTAATTTAATGTGTTTAAAAAAAATAGATATGTTAAATACAGAACTACCCTTAGGTTTAGGCATAACAATGTCTATATTAATAGCAATAAACATAATAACACAAAATAAAGGAAAAGAAGAAGTAAATAACTTTCTAGTAATAATATTAGTATCTTCTTTAGTAAGTTTATGTTTCTTTAACTTATCAGGATTAATTGAATCAGCTGATATAAACAAATATGCTAATAAATCATATGACAGTATTTTTACATATAATTTAAGAATATACTTAGCTAATACTATAACTTTACTAGTAACAGCTTTCCTAAGTTCAAGATTATATTTTATGTTAAAAATATTAAAAAATAAAATAATTCTTAGTAATATATTTACTATAGTAATTGTAGAATTTATTGATAATATAATATTTATGTTAATAGCATACCTCTTCACTATGGATACATATAATTTAATATTAGCTATTATACTAAGATATATAATTAAATTAATAATTGGAATATTTGGAACAATACCAATACTAATGACCAAAAAAATGATTAAGGAGTAATATGAGAACAAGTAAAAGTAATTTAGTAAGTGATGAATTAAAACCCGTTGTAGGAAAAATAATAAGAGAAAATAGAATAAAGTATAATTACTCTCTAGAAGACTTATCACAAGCCTTAGAACACAAAAAAAATAGACAAACATTACATAAATACGAAACAGGATTATTAAATATACCTTATGATATATTTGCAGAAATATGCCGTATATTTAATATTGATACATCTATTATAGATAATATAGATATAAGTCAAGAAGAAAAAGAAAAAATAGAAAAAAGATTTATTAAAGATTACGTTAAAAGTAGTAGATTAGATGCTAACTTAACTCAAAAAGAAGAAAAAATAATTACTACATATAAAAATGCAAGTTATGAAGCTCAACTAACTAAACCAGAATTAACTATAAGATTAATAGATGATTCTATGGAACCATACTATAAAAAGAATGATAAAGTTTATTTTAAAAAACAAGAAGATTATAAAAATGGTGATGATATAGTTATTGCAATAAAAAACAATATCCTATCTGTAAGAAGACTATATAAATACCCAAAAGGAATAATATTACAAGCTATGAATCCCAAGTATCCTACTATGAATATAAATGTAATATCTAATGAAATGATATTAGGAAAAGTAACATCAATACATAGAGAAATAAAATAAAACACCAAAAGCCCCTAAAGACCAGGTGTTTTATTTTATTACATAACATATAACAAAATACATAAAAAGTGTAACAAACTACCAATATCAACCAAAACATGAAATACAGTATGATAATACTTTTTCTTAGCACCAATACCATATAATATAGCCCCTATAGTATAAGCTACTCCACCCAAAACTAACAACCATGTCCCAGTTCTACCAAGTATTAAAGTAAACTTATCACATATACAAATACATGCCCATCCCATAACTAGATAACATATCATAGAAAAAGTTTTATATTTTTTTAAATCTATAGAATTAAGTACAATACCAAGTATAGCAAAACCCCATATTACTCCAAATAATGTCCAACCTAATGCTGGGCTATACTCTCTAACAGCACACAAAACTATTGGTGTATATGTACCAGCAATTAATAAAAATATTGTACAATGATCTATTATCTGAAAAACCTTCTTTGCTGTAAGTTTAGGACTAAGACCATGATATATACTAGACATAGTATAAAGTAAAATCATCATAGCTCCAAATATTGAGCCAGAAACAATACCATAAACATTTTTATTCTTAGCAGCAAAAACAACACACAAAACTAATGCTACTATACCAATAACTCCCCCAATAATATGTGTAACCATATTAGCTATTTCTTCGCCTTTAGTATAGTTAGGAAGAGTTCTATCTTTTAATTTTGTTCTCTTCTTCATCTTGTAATATCCTCCTCGTTAAATCTAAATATATTATATATCAAAGACAACAAAAGGTAAATATTGCTTATAAAATTTTACATCATATATTTTAAGATACCTCTCTTACTATTAAAATTTGCCCAACACTTAAAGTTGTATTCTTAAGATTATTTAAAGTTATTAACTTATCAACAGTAGTATTAAATTTTCTAGCAATCTGATATAAATTATCTCCAGGTTTTACCATATATATAGTTTCTAATTCATTAGGAACTATTAATTTTTGTCCAATAGATATCATATTACTAGTTAAATTATTAGCCTTTTTAACTTCATCCACAGTTGTGTTCAATTCTGATGCAATAGAATAAAGAGTATCTCCCTTCTTTACAATATATTCCTTAGTTTGTAGACTAGAACCAGGAACCTTCAATAATTGCCCAATAGTTAAAACATTACTAGTTAACCCATTAAGTTTTTTTAATTCATCAACAGTCGTATTATATTCCAAAGCTATCTTATATAAGGTATCTCCAGACTTAACCTTATATACACTCCCCTCTTCTATAGACATAACTATTGATGGAATATTAAGTACTTGACCAACAGTCAACAAGTTTGTTGATAGATTATTTAATTTCTTAAGTTCATCCACAGTTGTGTTCAAATCTTTTGCAATAGAATATAAAGTATCTCCCTTCTTCACAATATAAGTATTTGTAACAAGTTCCTTCTTAGGTACATAAGGTAACTCCTTATACTCTAATACAGCCTTTATAACAGCCTCCCCAAGCTCCTTATATTTATCTTCAACAAACTTCCTATCTTTATCATTATCAATAAAACCATATTCTACTATAACAGGCTCAGTAACCCCAGTATTTCTCAACATATAATAATAATCCTTAGAACTATCTGTTGGTAATCTCCTCTGATAAGTTTTCCTAGTCTTCTGTCCCGTATCCCCAATATTATTTAATATATTATTTGCCAAAATAGAATTATTACGAAGTGCATAGATTACTTCTGCACCTTCGCCACCTCGTGACGGCTCCAGTTGTTATTAATTTAAAAATTATATATTCCTATAGACTTACGATTACATTTGAATTTGTATTTCTATGAACATATCTATTTCTCATTTTACGAATTGCTTTTGCTTCTATTTGTCTAACTGTTTCTTTAGAAATTCCAAACATTTTACTAATGTCTTCTAAAGTATATTTTTTTCCATCTTCCAAACCAAAACGAAGTCTTATTACTTTTTCTTCACGTTCAGTTAGTGTTAATAATTCATATTCAATTTCATCTACATTTACACCCGTCACATCGGATAATGCATCTAAAAGAAGTATTTCATTCTGCTCATGTTGCTCTTTTTCAATTGCTTCTTTAGATATATCAGCACCTAATTCCTTTAATGCAGTTGAAACTAATTCCATAAATTTTATTGACTTACCTGTTTTCTTTTTAAATTCTTCAATTAATATTTTTTGATTATCCAAATAAGTTTTATCACGAGTAACAAAAATGATATTATCTTTTGAATTAAGCAATAAGCTTTCCCAAATATATTCATCACAAATTGTTAAATATTTATTGTCACTTCTAGGGACACCACCCAAACGATTTCTTTTAAGAGCGAGATTATACGCTTTTTCATTATCTTTAATTATTGTAGTTTGTTCATTATTAATAATCATATTAAAAGCATTAAATACAACGTCGTTTGAATCATCATTCAACATACTATTTATTTCTTCTTTTAAGGGTTTAAAATTTGTTTTTATTTCTTGAATTAATTTAGAATTATTCTTATTTAAAGTTGAAATTTTTTCGGCAAATATTCCTACAGGTTTTAAATTACATAAACCATCATTTAAATCTTTTGCCTTTGATTCAACGTTCTCTAATAATCTTCTAATTTCTGAAAATCTATTTCTATTAAATTCTTCAATCACTTGTTCAGTTATTAATATATTATTAGCTAAAGCAAGTTTATCAAGAACTTCTTCATTTTCTTCTTCATATCTATAAAAATCCAAGAATTTATTTGTATCAATAAATATTTTAGTCATACATAATCACCACAGCTTTATATAATTATATCATATTTTTGATTTTTTCCCACACCTTCCATAAGGATTTCTTATTGGATTTTTATCAATATATTTAAAAGTATAATCATCAAGTATTTTATATTTAAATTTAATTGTTATATTTCTATCTTCATCTGCTTCTATTCTATCTATTATGGTAAATAACAAATCTCTATTTGGTTTTTCTATATTTAATAATTCTTTTATTCTCTTCGTATAATTTGGTATTTTATTAGCATTATTTTTTCTTTTTAAAATTTCAAGTTCTATTTCTTCTAATTTATCTTTTAATGTTCTCATTTTTTGTTCATAAGGAGATACTATCATCTTATATAAATCTAAAGAAATATTACCATCAATTCTATCTTGATAAACCGTCTGAATATTAGAAGATAATTTTAAAATATCCTTTTCTATATCTTTCTTTATTTCATCAAGTGATTTAGTACCTGAATTAGTTCTATTAACTATTTCTTCATTTAATTCTTTAATACTTAATCCCTTAAATAAATCAGATAATATTTTGTTTAATTTTTCTAATACTTCTTCTTCGAAATAATCATATGGAAAGAAATGAGTAGAACATCTTCCTCTAATTGGGTCTCTAGCATATCTATTACAATTAATAGTCCAATAGTCATGATTTTTTCTATAAATTACACCTAATCTATTTCCACATTCTTTGCAATAGATTAATCCCTCTAATAATCTAGTAGGTCTTTTTGTTTTTACATCAACTTTTCGGTTATGATTATCTCTTTTCTTATTAATTATTCTAAATGTCTCTTTATCTACTAATGGCTCATGAGTATTCTCTACTATTACCCATAAACTTTGATCAAGTGTTATTTTCTTTTTAGATTTATAACTAATATTAGTTTGAGTATGTTGTACCATATCACCAGTATACATTCTATTTTGTAATATTTTTTTAACTGAATGTATTGTCCATACATTTTTTTCTTTTACTCTTGAAGATATTGGTAAATTCTTATAAGCACTTGGTGTTGGCGCTCCTAATTTAGTTAAACGAGTTGCTATTTCTGATATACCTATATCATTTGCTCTCCATTCAAACATTTGTTTAACATAAGGAGCTGTATTAGGGTCTATAATTAAATGCCCTTTATCTTCTGGGTCTCTCATATAACCATAACATGGTTTACTACCTATAAATTTACCATCTTTTCTTTTAGCATCTAATACATTTCTTATTTTTAATGAATTTTGTTTACTATAATAATCATTACAAGCAATAATGAATGTTGATGAATCATTACTAGCCTGATTTTTCATACTGTCATAGTTTTCAACAATTGATATAAATCTTACTTTGTTTTCAGGAAAATAAGTTTCAATATAATATCCAGTCATTACATGATCTCGACCTAATCTAGATAAATCTTTTACTACTACAAGATTAATCTTTTTATTTTTTATATCTTCAATCATTCTAATAAATCCTGGTCTATCAAAGTTAGTTCCTGAATAACCATCATCTACATACTCATCTATTAAATTAAATCCATTTTTTAAACAATAGTCTCTTAATATTTCTTTTTGATTAGTAACACTTTCACTATCTGACTCATATTTTTTATCTTTATCTTCTTGAGAAAGTCTAATATAAATACCTGCATTATAATTCATATTTGTTAAGTAACTATAATTCATCTTCTACCTCCTCATTTTATAGCACTTAACTTTCTTCGAGACAAGTGCATCTTACCATGATAAATAAAAATAAGCAAATCATTAGAATTATTTTTCTTCCATAATTTGCTTTAATAAATAATTTAATATTAATTCTTTAAAAATTTCCTTTTTATCTTCTTTCATACTTAAATTTATGTCTACCATAAAAGGATTATTCACTAGAATCACCATCCTTAAATGGTTTAAGTAATTCTTCTAATTCAGCTAATTCTTCTTCAGTTGGTGGTACTGATTCACACCTTTTACCATTCCAAGTTTCTACTCCATCATAATCAACACCAATAACTGGACCATTAGCATTAATAAAATCATAATTTTCTATTTTGGTTACTGTTACATAATTGTGTATTGTTTTATTCTTATCAGAATAAGAATTTAAATATCCTTTTAAATATACATTTTTACCCAATAAAAAAAGACCTTTATTATTTTCATAAAGATCTTTATAAACTCTTAAACTAGCATAAACTATATTACTATTTTCATTAGGTGAATACTTCTTACAAGTTAGTCCTAATGTAATATATCTATTATTAATTATAATATTATTTATCTCACCAGATAATAATATCTCATTATAAATCATAAACAAAACCTCCTGTTTAATTATATATATAATTTTTATATATTAATTATCTTTTAATTTATTTATTATACATGCATAACTATTCATATAATTAATGCATAATATTGCATACTAACCTGAATCATCGTGCATGTCATTTACATATATTCTTCGTTGTATTAAGTCATCATTTTTAACTCTTTCAACATTAATATATCCTTTTTCTTTTAATCTCTTTAAAGAATAATTAATTGTTCTTATTTTAACAAAAGATAAATTAGATAATACTTTATTAGTAGCAAAACAATAACCATTTAATCTACTAAGATTATAAATATTACCGAACAAAAAACAGTCTGATTTAGTCAAACTGTTATCTTTCATTAATTCTCTTGGAATAA
>OLGE01001011.1_pt1 | contig 30631 bp, 26 predicted proteins | sample 1605151 | NCBI WGS metagenome assembly OLGE01 (sample SAMEA3888912, study PRJEB22519) | human gut metagenome | biome: human gut; feature: human-associated habitat; material: faeces | place: Denmark | collected 2010
ATTGTTTGAAAGATGTAGAAGATAAAGTATATACACGTGATATTTTTAGAAGAGACTAAATATAATCAAGCAGATTTTGTTTGAGAAAATTTCATAATAGGTATCACTCAAATTTGCCTTGGAATGAATGATAAATTTAATAACAAGATAATGTATTTACTCAATATATAGGCACTTGCAAAAGTGCCTTTATAAAGGGTTATGCCCTATATTGAGTACTAACCTCTTTACGATGGTGGCTTAGTTATATACGAGTCAAGTTATATAGGATGTTTTAGAAATAAAATAAAACAATTATGGGTGAGGATCAATATAACGAATTGCTGAAAGCCTACACAAAGGAGGCTTTGGCAAATATGATAAAGGCAGATATACGACAACGGTTCCCCCGAACCTTATGATAGTAGTATTGCCATCAGTTTGATAGTTTCAAGAACGTTGCAGATTTCTTTGAATTTGCAGCTAGGTTGATGATAAGACAATAACAATGTAAGTATTCATTAAAATATAAACAATTATGGGAAGTACTGGAACCGGTAATTTTAGTGATTATAAAAAATTTCCAAGAGCAATAAAAGGCGTTACTGGAGCAGATGATTCTGAAGACAAGTGCGCTCTTGCGTTTTCAACTCTTATTGAAGATGTTGATACTTGTGAGTATTACAGTAAAAAGGGAACACTCCCAGCTATTGGTACTGAAGTCTATATTGATTTCAAGGTCAGATTGGTAGCGAAAAGCAATGATGGACTCATTATTGGTTATTTACCAACGAAATACAATTACTTGCGCAACTGTATTGTGAAAGGTTTCACTTATACTGGCGTTGTTTCCAATGTTAGTTCGACTCCTATCAATACAGTTATAGTTGATATTACTCCAAGTGCAGTATGAGTAAGTTCTGTATACTAGGCCTTATCTTTAATGATGTTACATTAAAGTCTGCTGCAACACCTCTGATAAAGATGAGATTAGGGGGAATTGTACATGCTGCCAGAGGCATGTATGCAGTTGGCGAAGAATATAGCGTTGCATATTTTGCTCCTTCTTATTTAGATAGCCATATAGAGCATTATCTGAAAGAGATAGAATGTACAGAGGTTATAAAACTGGGAAATGTAACTAATTCACCCAATACGGTCTTGATTCAGGAAGTCCAGGAGGTTGGCGACCAAGGTTATAACTTTTTGTTGAATGAAAACCTAGAGGTAGTTTATGATGATTCGCAATTAGCCAAGCTTGACAAGTTTGAAAAGATTTTGTTGTTCGCTGGTGATTTCGATATGTCTAAGGTAATGAGGCATAATACACATGCTCAATACTACCTGGATGTAACGAATGATGTAGAGCGTTTAGCCGACTTGGAAGGGGCTCATTTTCGAACCCTTTTTCTCTCTACTTCTTCTACTTTGTTCAAGAATGATTATTCCAATATCGATTCATTGGAAAATGACTGTCAGAACATTTGTGAGCAGTTTGTATTGAAAGAAAACAGAGGTGGTAGTAGAGCTTATGATTATGCTGTGAAGAAGATTGTATCAACACCATCTATGACTGTTCCTGTCGTACATTCTGTAGGAGTTGGAGATGTCTATGATACGATTGTCGCAATATATGACCAATGCTCATCCTTTGAGGACAACCTGCTCAATGCTTCTTATGTAGCAGCGGAATATGCACAAACTACTTTCATTGATGAATTTAGGACTATGGCTCAACATTATCTGAACTTACCGATAGAAGATAAGCAAAATTATAATGGAGTCTTGTTGCCATGGGATGTCAGAAAGGGAATCAATATCTATATTGCTGCTCCAGATTTTGACTTTGTTGATACCAAACCAATAGACTTTATATGTCAGGCTTTAGAATATCATAATTTTACACCACGAAGACCCATTAGGGAAAATGGTCAAATGTCGAAAGATGCTGGCAAGGCAGAGAGGCAGAAACTGTTTCAATCAGACATGGCATTGATAGATTCTTGCCAGATAATGCTTGCAGTTCTCTTGTACAATGATCCTGGAACATTGATTGAGATTGGGGTTGCAACAGAAAGAAGAATGCCGGTGTTAGTGTATGATCCTTACTCTATTACAGATAATTGTATGCTGACGGAAATACCAAATGTAGTGTCTGCATCTGCAGACCAAATAATTTCAGAACTATTTAAATATGCTTCAAAATTATGGAAACAGTACTAACTAAGGGTGTTATCCTAGTATCAGGGGGATTGGATTCAACAACATTGATGTATCAGTTTGTTGCACAGAATGTGGAGTTTGTACCACTTTTCATCAACTATGGTCAGCATTGCGTCTGCAAAGAGTATGATACGCTTTTAAAAGTTATTCCAGAGAAATACAAAGACAAAATAGAAACAATAGATATATCTTCAATCTTCAAGTATTCAAAGTCTAAATTCATCCGTCCTGTTGATTTGTGGAAAGATGATATAAAGGCGGAAGATTTATATATACCGTATCGTAATGTGCTGTTGATGACAGTTGCAGCCTCTTTTGCCCAAACTCTAGGATTAAACAAGGTATATGCAGCATTCATTAATAGCAATCATGCAAAAGAAATAGATTGTTCTTCTGCATTCTTTGATAAGCTGGAAGGACTGCTGTCTGAGTATGGATCTGTCAAGATAGAGATGCCCTTCCGAAACCTGTCAAAATATGAAGTTGCGAAATTAGGCATAGAGTTAAAGGCACCTATAGGGGTAACTTTCTCATGCCAGGCTTCTCCAGATATCCCTTGTGGGGCATGTCCTAATTGTGTAGATAGATTAAATGCTTTAAAGGAACTTAGTTTCGAGTCTATAAAACATGGATAAACCTTTAGCTGTCAAGGTTCGTAACCTTATCACATATATAGATAATGCACGAGGCTTCCAACTGATAGCGGCTCCAGATTGCCCCTATAGAAATCATATAGGCGCATTGCTTACGGATGTCGTGTTACAAGCAGGTTTAAACTATCAGCATGTAGTAGCTCCGAGGGTCTATAAGGTGTTAAACGATTATCCTGTAGCATATACCGTTAACAGATTTGCTGCGGTATTACAAAAGCATTCTTTAGAAACAGTCCTTGATTGGCATGATTGTGAAAAGCAAATTAGGATGATTCGAATATTAGAGTTTTGTAAGGCTCAGGGCATTCAGAATTCTTATCAGTTAAAGCTTTATTTGGTAAATAGCAAATATAATTCCGAAAAGTTTAAGAGCATTAGGGGTATTGGTGATAAGACTTATGATTATTTGTTGAAACTTCTAGGTGTTGAAAGTGTAGCAGTTGATAGACATGTATATAAATTCGTGTCGGATGCAGGCATCTTTTATAAAAATTATAAAGAAGCTAAACAGATAGTTGAATATGCCGCTGATATGATGCAAATATCAAGAAGAACTCTAGACTATAGTATCTGGTTGTATATGTCCAATAAAAAAAGAGCTGTTCAGTTTGAATTGTTTTTTGAATAGTATTCCCATTGCTGATGATAGAGTTCTTTCATCTGCCGGAGGTTGGGAATTATACAGAGAATATGATAGAAATGAGTTTTTAAAATCAATAGAGAATAAAAAATAAGTTAATGTCAAATACATCTTCAAACAACACACGAATAGCCAAGAACACATTGCTTCTTTACTTCCGTATGCTATTTACAATGGCTGTACTTTGTGTACAAGCTGTATTGGAAAAATGCCTTAGTTTTCCATTCATCGCCATACAGACACATCTAAAGTTGTTGTGTGTATTTAAACTTCTGCCATAGAGCGTTTCTATGATGAGCAAGGTGATGAGACGGAAATGGTAGTAATGAAAGCAGGAAGTAATAATAACCCAATATGTGGGCACTTGTAAAAGGGCCGGTGCAAAAGAAAATAGTAAATTGAAAATAATAGTATGAATTTACTTCAAAAAAATAGCAAATGGATATTCTCAAGAGGGACATTGCCTTATTGGTGTATCTTAGTATATGATAGTATTACAGTGGTAGCGTCAGGCTATTTTGTATATTATCTGCAACATGGTTTTCAGGATCTTGTTGAGAATATTGGTCGAGCGTCATTCGGTATAGGATTATGTTTCGCTGTCTATATGATTGCATTCATACTGTTCCACACGTTTAATGGAGTATTACGTTTCTCTTCGTTTATTGATTTGCGTCGTGTTGCCTATTCCACGTTTACTGCCAGTTTTGCCGTATGTGTACTTCATCAGGTGCAGGTGAAATGTGGTTTGACTCCTTATCTGCTTATTCCCCGATTCTTTAGTGAGGTGCAGATATTTATCACTGCAACCATGTTTATGTGGGCACTTCGTATTATGGTGAAGATACTTCATGACAATTACGGAAAAAGTGATGACACTCCAAATGTGTTTATTTATGATTGTATGCAAGGAGGTGTCGCGTTAGCCAAGAGTATTCGCTCACAGTCGCCTTCACGATATACTGTTACTGGGTTTATTTCTGCAGACAAAGCCATGACTTCATCAAGGCTGTTGGGAGAAAAGGTGTATTACGATGATGACAGTATTGTGGAGACAATGTTGCAGAATAAAGTGAAGGTTCTTTTGGTGTCTCCTCTTCAAACCGAACGATTTACACATCGTACAAGCCTGATAAATGCACTTATTGCAGCCAAGATAAAGATAATGATGATGCCATCAGCTGAAGAATGGGATGGAAAATCACCTCTTTCTCATACTCAATTGCATGAGGTGGACATTGAGGACTTGCTTCCACGTGACAAGATTGAGGTGGACATGAATGCCATCAAGGATATGCTTACCGGGCGTAGGATTCTTATCACGGGTGCGGCAGGAAGTATTGGTTCGGAAATGGCAAGACAGGTTGCAACATTTGCTCCTGCAGAACTTGTTCTTGTAGATCAGGCAGAGACACCGATGCATGATGTACGTCTGTATATGGCACGTAATCATAGCGACTTGAAGGTATGGACTATAGTAGGTTCTATTACTAACCAATCGCAAATGGAAGATATATTCTCAGCTCATACACCTGAGTTTGTGTTCCATGCAGCAGCTTACAAGCATGTGCCAATGATGGAGGACAATCCAGCAATGGCTGTTCAGAACAATGTTTATGGCACTCGTGTCATTGCAGACCTTGCTGTGAAGTATGGCACAAAGAAGTTTGTGATGATTTCAACGGATAAAGCTGTAAATCCTACTAATGTGATGGGATGCAGCAAGCGTATCTGCGAGATATATTGCCAGTCGTTGAACAAAGCTATACAGGATGGTGAAGTGAAAGGCATAACACAATTTGTTACCACTCGCTTTGGTAATGTTCTTGGTTCAAATGGTAGTGTTATTCCATTGTTCAAGGAACAAATAAGAAAAGGTGGTCCTGTTACAGTCACTCACAAAGACATTATTCGTTTCTTTATGCTTATCCCAGAGGCTTGCCGTCTTGTGCTCGAAGCTGGCACAATGGGCAAAGGTGGAGAAATCTTTGTCTTTGATATGGGTGAGCCAGTTCGTATTGTAGACCTCGCTCAACGCATGATAGACTTATCTGGAGCAAAAAATATTGAAATAAAATTCACAGGTCTTCGTGATGGTGAGAAACTTTATGAGGAAGTACTTAACAATGCTGAGCAGACAAAACCTACGGCTCATCCTAAAATAAAGGTAGCAGCTGTAAGGGAATATCCTTATGAGCTTGCTCTTAAAAATGAAAAGGACTTGTATGAACTTTCATTTCATTATGACGATATGACTATTGTAAAGAAGATGAAGGAGATTGTGCCTGAATATAAGAGTAGGCATAGCAAGTATGAAGTATTGGATAAGTAATAGATGTATAATTGTTAAATATGAAGAAATAAAAACGTTATTCAAAAATACTAGTGCAGTTTATCAACTCCCAAAAGTGGGTACGTTGTATTGGTAGTTAACAATATAATTATAGACGAGCGTTTTATTAAATGGTTAAACCTATATGATGAGTTTAATAATGAGACAGCTTTACGTGATATCTTATTACCGCAAAAGAATAACGTTCATTATATGAATTACACGACAAAGAAAAACATGCCTTTTTATTTATTCATAAAAATAGAAAAATGATTTTTGTGTGATAGAAGTGTTGGTATGTAAAAATTAATAGATAATTTATTTATGTCTGAAATAATTAATAAAAATTCAATAATTAGAGGATTGGGATGGACAACAATATCTACAATTACAAATGGACTTGTGCAAATTCTTCGCCTTTCAATACTCTCAAGATTTCTAAGTAAAGAAGATTTTGGTATCGTTGCAATTTTAACTTTGATTTTAGGACTAACACAAGTCTTTTCGGATATGGGTTTTTCTGCAGCTATAATGTCACAGAAAAAAATCGATAATAGAAATTTCTTAAGTTTATATTGGTTGCAGTTTGGGGTGTTCACAATTATGATGTTGCTAATATCATTATGTTCACCATTTATTGCTAATTATTATGATAGTCCTATTCTATCTAAACTTGTCCCCATAATGATGTCTGAGCTGTTTTTTGTCAGTTTGGGTAAATTATATGACACGGTTTTACAAAAAAATATGGAATTTAGGGCCATAGCAATACGTAATATGGTTACAGCCTCTTTTTCTTTAATTATAGCAATAATACTTGCAATACAAGGGTATGGTGTGTATAGTCTTGTTATTTCAACTGTATCGCAAACAGCAATGGTAAATATATGGAATCTAAAAGCAGGGCAGAATCATTATAAGTTATCAATGCAGAAAATAGATTTCAAACAAGCAAAAGAACTTATGAAGGTTGGCTATTATCAAATGGGTACTCAAATTGTAGATTATTTTGCGTCGAAACTTGATATAATTGTTATCAGTAGTACCCTTGGAGTCGGTGCTTTAGGAGTGTATAATTTATCTAAAGAACTTATTCTGAAATTCGTTATTATTATCAATACTATTTCTAATAGAGTCATGTTGCCAGTATTTACTAATTATCAAGACGATATAGAAGAATTAAAAAGAATCTTTGTTTTATGCTTGAAGAAAATGGCATTGTTTAATGCTCCTATTGTAGGCTTTGTTATTTTATTTTGTAATTACATTGTCAAAATATTTTACGGAAATGCATTTTTAGAAGCTATTCCTATAGTTCAGATATTGGCAATATGGTCATTGTTTGTTGTAATTGGACAACCAAACAGTCTACTTGCTATTGCTACAAAAAAAACTAATATTTCTTTTTGGTATACAATAGTTAGATTAGTTATTATGTATATAATGTTGACCTTATTTGGTCGTTTTTCATTATTTGCATCAGCCATTACAGTTACGGCGATTTATGTTATAATGTTTTTTGTAAATTGGTTTATGTTAGTAAGGAAGTGTATTTCTTTATCTCTTATAGAATATCTTCTAATTTTCAAAAAAGCATGTGGTGTAATAACATTGATAGTTTGTTCTTTATTTTTTATTCGTACTGCACTTATGTATTTTAATATAAACACTGACGTTACAAACGTTATTATTTTTGCGATTTATATTTCTACTATATTTTTGTTCTTATACATTTCAGAAAAGGATACGATTTATCAATATTTAAAACGATAATATATGTTCGAACTTATAAAATTCAATCCTTGGTTAGTTGGTTGTAACCTAATAATGATTCTTATTGGTTATTTAATAGTGTTTCCTGCATTAAAATATCCATATATTTTGACTGAGCAAAGACGAAATTGTGCATATTGCTTGATTGTAGTTTTTTGTGTATTTGCCTTTTGGGGTAGTGATTTTTTTCATATTTATGATAACTATAAAGATTTAGTCTTGACAGGGTGGACTTTAGAGTCAGTTTATCAATTTATTGCTAAAGAGCTGTTTCCTGATAATTATTTTCTGTGGAGACTTATTATTTGGGGATTTGCAACTATATTAATTGCAAAAACATTTAAACGGGCTAGAGTCAATCAAGATTTAGCTGTTTGTTTTTTTCTCATGATATGGATATTATGGTTCTCTTATGCGCGTGTTTCCTTATCAATGGCTATGGTGTTTTTTGGATTGGCTATTATTTCTAACTCTCAAAGTTCTTTGTTTTCATGGTTGTATGGCTTAGTCGTTATTTCAGCTTCTTTATTTTTTCATAAGAGTGCTGGTTTTGCAGTTTGTATTTCTATTTTATCATTATTGGTCCCAAACAAATGGAATAAGAAATGGTTTCTTGTCTTATTATGTTTTCCATTGATGGTTTATTTTGCTCGAACTTACCTAAGTACATTTCTTATAGGTGATTTGTCGTCGGATAATGAGGAGATAGCATCATACATAGAAAGAGGTCAAGATTACATGAATAATGACAGTTATATTCAAGGTTTTGGTTATTTGTTAGGACAATTATTGGAAAGAATTCCATATTATATGATATATATTAGTTCTTTAAGATTACTTATTTATAAAACATATTCGGTAGATAATAAATGTATTATGGTTTTTATGAAAGCTATGGCTTTATTGGTAACAGTCGCTTCTGTATTTGCATTTGATATTTCTATAAATACCCAATTGATTTATGAAAGATTTATGCGTTTTTCATTTATTCCGTCATGTGTTTTATTAACTTATTTTTGGTGTAATAATATCTATCCGAAATGGCAAAAATGGACTTTTCATATAGCATGGATTGGTTCTTTATATCAAATTGTATATATGTTATATTGTTCAATATTGTATAAAGGAAATTGATGTGATTTGTATGACAAAAAGAAATCAATATAAACAGGATTTTGCTTGTCACATTGCTGATGAGTTAATTTTAAACTTATAATTTTTTGATATGAAACTTTTATTAACATCTTCTTCTTTCAAGGGAGGAGGCATTGCGTCTTATGCAGTGGAACTCATAAATTCTTATGCTGAGAGTTACGAGGTAAGCGTACTTATAGGTGATGATTCTATGTATCCGTTGGATAAGTATAATGTTAAGGTGTATCATTATGATATGGCAGATACTTCAGAAAAGAACGCACGTGAAGTTTTAGTGCTTATAAACCAGAAGATCAAGCCAGATGTGATAATTAATAGTTGCTCACGATTGATGGCGTTGTTGACCCCATTTCTTAACAATAATATAAAGGTTATAAATGTAAGCCATTCATTGCGTTATGATGAGGCTGATTATGCTGGATTTAATAGTGAATATGCAGATAAAGTTATAGCATTATCTAATTATAATAAGGAATATTTAGAGCGTACATTTAATTGTAAAGGTAAAGTTGAAGTTGTATATAATTTTGTTCGTGAATTACCAAATCAATCTCAATTACTCCAAAATAAATTAAAAGCAAAAACTCCGGTCATTGTTTTCACTGGTGGAGGAACAGCTGCTAAATCTCCAGAGATAATATATGGAATAGTAATCGAATTGTTGAAGACCGATTTGGACTTTAAGTTCTATTGGATGGGTATGACAACACCTCCTTTCAAGAAAATACAGCCATTTAAAGAAATAAAAGATATATTGCCAAATGATTCTCGATTGGTGGTTACAGGACGTGTTCCAAGAGAAGAAGCTATGCGGATATCAAATGAAGCAAATATATTTCTAACCCCTTCTCGTAGAGAAGGATGCCCAATGGCTTTACTTGAAGCAATGCGAGTTGGAACAATATCTATAACTTCTGATTACAATAATGGATGTAAGGAAATAATTAAAGACGGATACAATGGTTTTGTTATTCCGCATAAAAATCTAAATGACTTTGTAGAGCGTATTAAAGATATTATTAAGAACCCTAAACAATACATGACAATATATGATAATTCGTATGAAACGTTTCAAACTGAGTTGTCATTTGCTGTGTGGAAAAAAGAAATGGATGCGCTTATAAGTGATATAAATTGTCAGCATAAAAAACGTCATGATGCCTTTGATTCTAACTTGTATTTGTCAAATAGGAATAAGCAGAATAATATGAGTAAGTATAATATGCGACATCTCTTAATGCATGAATACTTGCCATCGGCAATAGATTTTTGGAAATACTATGTAAAATTTAAATTACAAATTAAATAATTTTTATGAACGACAAAATTGATTATCTAAAGTATTTAGTTCACAAAATTACAGTAACTTTAAGTCCTAAAATTGAAATAAATCGATATTTCAAGAAAGTTTTTAGACACAAAGCGAATTTGAAGAATCCACAATCTTTAATAGAAAAGATATATTGGATGCAATTGCATTGTGATACAAGTCAATGGTCATTGTTTGCAGACAAATATCGAGTTCGTGAATATATAAAGACCAAAGGTTATGAGCATAATTTGCCAAAACTCTATGGGGTTTGGAAAGATCCAAGTGATATTGATATAACCTTGTTGCCAAGTAGCTTCGTTTTAAAAGCCAATAATGGGTGTGCATCGGTTATTCTTGTTAAGGATAAAACGGACTATCAATGGGAAAAACTTAAGTTGGAGATGAAAAGTTGGTTTAGATTTCCTTTTGGTTATTCTGGTTATGAACCGCATTATTTGAGAATTGAGCCGTGTATAATAGCGGAAGAGATGCTTGAACAGGATAGAGAATGGACTGAGTTGTCGCCAAATTCGATGGTTGATTTTAAATTTTGGTGTTTTAATGGTCATGTTGAGTCTTGTCTTATAACATATGGCAGATGTAAGGGGGCGTTGTCCATAGATTTGTATGACCGAGAATGGAATAGGATTCATCATAATCTAAAGAATTTTGGAGTAGAAAAGGTTAACGATGATATAATTGTTCCCAAGCCAAAATGTTTGGCTAAGATGATGGAGATGGCATCTGTTTTATCTGAGGGACAGCCAGAAATGAGGGTTGATATGTATATTGTTAATGGCAAGCCTATAGTAGGAGAATTGACGATGTCCTCGGGGTATGGTTATTTTACGGAAGATTATTATAATTATTTGGGAAAACTAGTAGATGTATCTTTATTGCAAAAAAAGAAATGAAACTTTGTATACTATATAATTTTGCACAACATTACCGCACAAACATTTTTACATTAATAGATAAAACATTTAATTGTGATTGGGTGTTTGGAGATGTGATGGGTGATGTTAAGAAGATGGACTATACTCTTCTTCATGGAAAAGTAACGGAGACTCATACCAAACATCTTTTTGGTGGATGGTATTGGCAACCAGGAGTAATAGGACAATTGTTTAAAGATTATGACCATTATATTCTTCTGGGTGAAACTCGCGCATTGAGTACTTGGATGTTTTGTGTACTTGCAAGATTGCTTAAGCCGAAAAAGAAAGTGTATTTTTGGACACATGGTTGGTATGGAAAAGAAACATTTTTAGAGTCTTTTATAAAGAAATTGGAGTTTAAGTTGCCTAATGGTGGAATTTTTACCTATGGAAATTATGCTCGCAATTTGATGATTAAGGAAGGCTTTGAGAGTAGTAAGTTGTTTACTATTCACAATTCTTTAGCTTATGATAAGCAGATTGAAGTGAGAAAACAACTTTCAGAGACAGCAGTTTATAAAGAGCATTTTGGCAATGACAACAAGAATCTTTTCTTTGTTGGTAGATTGACTGCAGTAAAGAAACTTGATCAGATATTGAAGGCAATGGTCATTTGCCGTGATAGAGGCATAGAATATAATTTGACATTTATCGGTGGTGGCGAGAAAACAAAAGAACTTAAGACTTTAACAAAAAAACTGGGACTTGAGAAACAAGTATGGTTTTATGGCCCTTGCTATGATGAGAACGAGTTGAGTTCTCTCATATATAATGCCGACTTATGTGTAGCTCCTGGAAATATAGGGTTAACGGCAATGCACTCAATGGTGTTTGGTACTCCATGTATTACCCACAATGATTTTCCTTATCAAATGCCTGAGTTTGAGGCTATAAAGGATGGTATAACAGGAACTTTTTTCAAACGTGACAATGTAGAGGACCTTGCAGCTCAGATAGACAAATGGTTTGAAACCAACGGTAAAAAACGTGGTGTTGTACGTAATGCTTGTATTAAGGAAATAGACGATGAATGGAATCCTTATTTCCAAATAGGTGTTTTAAAGAAAAACTTGAAGTGATATGTTTCCTATAGCTCATTATTTAAAGGGGATGATAAAGAATATATTTAATCCCCACATATCTGTTTTTTCCATTATTTCAACTAATGCAGATATTGACAAAACTGTTAATATTTATCGAGGTGTAAAAGCTAAGAATGCAAAGATTGAAGCTTATAGCTACATTGCTGCCAATACTGATATAGAAAATGCAGAGATAGGCAAGTTCTGTTCTATAGCAGATCATTGTCGTATAGGAATGAGCGGACACTCTTTACAATATATGTCTACGTCTCCCATCTTTACTCAAAAGATAAATGCTCTTCAAGAATGTTGGATTGACAAGAATATCTTTGAGCATAAATCAACTGATGAACGTGTTTATATAGGTAATGATGTTTGGGTAGGTTCTCATGTATTAATTAATGGTGGCGTTCATATCGGTGATGGCGCAGTGATAGGTGCTGGTGCTGTGGTTGTGAAAGATGTTCCGCCATATGCCATTGTTGGTGGTGTGCCAGCAAGAATAATCCGCTATCGTTTCTCACCTGAGGTTATAGAAAAACTCTTAGATTTGAAATGGTGGAATTATAATGAGAATATTTTGAAAGAAAATATAGACTTTTTCCAGAAAGAAAATATTACTGTTGATGATGTGGAGGAGTTTATAAAAAGAATGAAACAATAAGTATTTTAATAAGAACATGGATACTCCCAATTATCCCGTACATATAGACTTAGAAAAACTTAAGCGTAATAATTTTGTTTGAGATGAGACATCCTTGATTCATCAGAGGCAATTTCTTGAAGTTATTACTATGACAGTGAGCAAGAACAAGATGCAGATGTCTTTGTAAACATCTCTTCCGAGCTGAAGGATGACGTTTATCGTTTTATGCTGTTGTCGAGAAACAGAAGAGAGAGATGATTCTCTTTTTTCAGATTCGACAGCCGTTCGATTGTTGAAGGCAATGGTGAAGTTTTCATTGATTATAATAGTGGGGACGTTTATTATGTACTTCAACGTAGCTATAAATATATTGAAGTGCTGAATAGGAAAACCAAAACAATGATCTCTGCGTCGTTGCAAGGATTGAAGCGATGTAACGTGGTGGATTTATCACATAGGAAAGTGGTTAACTTTGAAATAGAATATAACAATGTTAGACTTTCAGAAACAATTTGACACTGTAACTGGAGCACTTAACATTTTTGACCTGTCCTATCTTGTGTCAGGAGCAAGTATGCTTGGAGTGTTGATTTTTGCATTCCCAAATTTGAAAGGATTTGTTTTCCATTCAAACCAAGTTCTGCTTTCAGTTTGTGCTTGTATCATTCTCATTTACGTGATGGGGATGCTATGTTGGATATTTGGTAAGCAGATCAGATATAAGATGACAGAGAAAATTGGTGTTAAAAAAGTATAAACAAGATTTTTGAAGAAGAATTCGATAAGGCTGTCGGTTGCTTTTCTTTTAGGAATAGGGTTATTATAAATCTTATTGAAAAAGATAAAGAAATGGCTTATTCTTATATGTGGATGAAATTGGATAAGTCACGTTACAAAGATTGTCGTAGCCGTTTCTTATATATATCCAGATTTTGGGTGCTAAGGGCTATATACGAAGGATTAATACCTCCAGTGATAGTTTTGTTCATCACTTTCTTTGTGCGTAGTCTCTATATAACAAACTGTCTGTGTATTGTTGGTGGAGATGTCTTAATTCCAATTGTAAATCTTATAATATGTCCTGTACATTGTTCGCTAATAGGAAGACTTGTACAAATCTCTTTTGTAATATTGTTGATGACCATCATCGTTTGGTTGTTGGCAAAAGAAGCAAAAAGATGTGCGGAAACACAAATACGGGAGGTGGTAGCGGCTTATTATAATTTTATAGATAGAGATTGAAGAGTAACTACAGTATTTGGATTTTCTTCCTCTTTATGAAAAAATAGAAAATATATTTTTTAAAATACAAACTTTTATGAAACGATTATTTGATATTGTTGCCAGTGGATGTGGCTTGCTTATCTTGAGCCCCATTTTCATTATTTTAGCTATTTGGATAAAACTTGATTCCAAAGGTCCTGTATTTTATCGTCAGGTGCGTGTGGGGCGCAGAAATAAGGATTTCCGTATATTCAAATTTCGGTCAATGCGGATTGGTGCTGACAAAGGTTCGTTAGTGACAATAGGTGGTCGTGACCCTCGTGTTACACGTTCTGGATATTATATTCGTAAGTATAAGTTTGACGAACTGCCACAGTTGATAAACGTGTTTATAGGTGAGATGAGTCTTGTCGGACCTCGACCTGAAGTGAGACATTATGTAGATTATTGGACTACTGAACAAATGCATGTTCTTGATGTTCGTCCTGGTATTACAGATCCTGCAAGCATTAAATTTCGTAACGAAAATGAGTTAATGGAAAAAGCTGAAGATCCTGAGAATTATTATATAAACGTAATAATGCAAGAAAAAATAAAACTTTATCTTGATTATGTCCAAAATGCTAATTTTTGGTATGACATTAAATTAATATTTAAAACTTTTATGGTAATTGTAAAAGAAAGGTAACGGTATGAATATTCGCAAAGCAACTCTAAATGATGTAAATGTAATTGTAGAGATCCATTTAGACGCATTCAAGGGTTTCTTCTTAACAAGCCTTGGTAAGGCTTTCTTAAAATTTTATTACTCTTGTTTTATAAAGAACAAAGAAACAGTAACAATGGTAGCAGAAGAGAATAATATAATTTATGGTTTTTCTGCTGCAACAAAAAAATGTAAGGGGTTTAATAGTAGATTAATAAAAAGCAACTTGTTTTCATTTGGAATCCTTTCTCTTAAAATGTTGTTCTGTACACCAAAGTCACTACTGAGATTGGTAAAAAATTTGTCTAAAAAAAGAGATGATGTTATAGATGAGGAAGATTATGCTGAACTTTATTCTATTGGTGTGAGTAAGCACGCACAAGGCAAAGGAGTAGGCAAAAAAATATTAATGGAAACAGAGGCAATTCTTAAAAAAGAGGGAGTGGAAAGAGTTTCTCTTACCACAGATTTTTTTAATAATGAGCAAGCGATAGGTTTCTATAGCTCTATGGGTTATAAACTGCTGTATGAGTTTGTGACTTATCCTAATCGAAAAATGTATAGACTTATTAAGCATTTATAATAAAAAAAGTATGAAAATATTAGCTCCATACGCATATTTTGCTCCAGAACAGGCTGCGAGTTCATATTTGTGGCAAAATTTACATGAGGATTTCGCTAAGGCAGGAATGGATTGTATAATATATGTTCCAACACCTACGCGAGGTGTAACAGTTGATATAAGGAAGACTTATAAAAAGAAATATACTATAGAAAAGCTATATAATGGAAAATTAATTATACATAGATTTTTACTATATGGAGAAGGTAAAAACCCATTTATGAGAGCTTTCCGCTATCTTTTAAGTTGTAGTATACATTTCTTTAAATGTATGTGGGGTAGTGAATCGAAAGACTGCAATATTTTGTTTATAGCAAGTACTCCTCCTATTTTAGGTTTGGTAGGGGCTTTTGTTGGTAAGTTTAGAAGAATTCCTTTTATTTATAATCTTCAAGATATATTTCCAGACTCTCTTGTTGGTACAGGTTTGGCCAAGAAAGGAGGCTTACTTTGGAAGATAGGTCGTGTTATCGAAGACTTTACCTATAAGCATGCTGACAAGATTATAGTAATTTCCGAAGATTTCAAGAAGAATATCATGGCAAAGGGTGTTCCTGAGGACAAGATTGTAGTAGTCTATAATTGGGTGGATCAGAATGCCGTAATTGATATTCTTCGTGACAAGAACAAGCTTTTTGATAAGTATCAGCTTGATCGCTCTAAGTTCTATATCGAGTATAGTGGAAATATCGGCCTTACTCAGAACATGGATATGCTGCTTGAGGTGATGAAGGAGTTGAAGACCACTCATCCTGATATTGGGTTGGTGCTTGTTGGTGAGGGTGCATACAAGGCGCAAGTGGAAGAAATCGTGAAGCGTGATGACTTGACGAATGTGACGATGATACCATTCCAACCATACGAGGACATAAGTCATGTGTTGTCTTTGGGTGATGCAGGTCTTGTAATCTCCAAGCCTGGAGTAGGCGCCAACTCTGTTCCCTCAAAGACATGGAGCATCATGTCGGCTTCGCGACCAGTGCTTGCAAACTTCGATGAAAATGAGTTGAAGGATATTTTGGTAGGTAATGAGTGTGGCATTTTTACAAAAGCAGGAGACAAGGATGCTTTCAAACGGTCAATCATCAAACTGTATGAAAACCGTGACCTCTGCAAGAAATATGGCACTAACGGTAGACAGTTTGTAATGGACAACTTGACGCGTGAAGTTGGAACACGGAAGTATGTGGATGTAATCAAAGAAGTTTGTAACAAGTAAATTTGCTTGTTTTCTATTTTTTAAAAGTTTCAAAGATTAGAATACAATGAGTACAGATTTGAAAAGAAGAAATGTGCCTTTCTCTCCGCCTGATATGACGGAGGCTGAGGCTGCAGAGGTGCGTGATGCTATTCTGTCTGGTTGGATTACAACTGGACCTCGCACTAAGAAGTTGGAGAAAGAAGTAGCTGAGTTTGTGGGTGTGCAGAAGGCTGTATGCCTTAACTCGCAGACTGCTTGCGGCGAGATGGCGCTTCGGCTGTTGGGCGTAGGAGAGGGCGACGAGGTGATCGTGCCAGCCTATACCTATACAGCAAGTGCTTCTATTGTGGAGCATGTGGGAGCCAAGCTCGTGTTTGTGGATGTGCAGAAGGATTGCCTTGAAATGGACTATGAGGCTGTGGAGAAGGCTATCACTACTAATACTAAGGCGATTATTCCTGTTGACTTGGCTGGTATTCCTTGCGACTACGACAGACTGTTTAGCATCGTGGAAAGCAAGAAAGACATCTTCACTCCTAAGACTGACCTGCAAAAAATGCTTGGCCGTATTGCCATTTGCTGCGACGCTGCCCATGCCTTTGGCGCTTCGCGCAAGGGGAAGATGGTGGGAGCGATTGCCGATTTCTCATCTTTCTCGTTCCATGCTGTGAAGAATCTTACCACTGCCGAGGGTGGTGCACTGTCGTGGAATCTGCCTTTTGGTAATGAGAAGGTGGTGAAGGATTTGGACAAGAATGCAGACAATGCATTTTGTGGAGTGCCTGAGATAGAGGGCGAAACCTGGAATGAGAACCTTTATCGCAAAGCGCAGTTGCTGAGTCTGCACGGTCAGAACAAGGATGCGTTAGCCAAGACTAAGCTTGGGGCGTGGGAGTATGACATCATCGGCACATGGTATAAGTGCAACATGACGGATGTCGTGGCTGCTATCGGCTTGGTGCAGATGCAGCGTTATAAGGGAATGCTGGAGCGTAGGCGCAAGATGATTGAGCGTTATGATGAGGCTTTCAAGTCGCTGAACGTGGCAGTGCTGAACCATTATGACAAGGAGCATACATCGTCGGGACACTTGTATCTGGTGCGCTTGTTGGGCAAGACCCGAGAGGAGACGAACAAGGTGATTGAGCAAATGGCGGAGCGTGGCGTTGCTACAAATGTTCACTACAAGCCGCTTCCAATGATGACTGCCTATAAGAATTTGGGCTTCGACATCAAGGATTTCCCGAATGCCTATAATATGTTTGTCAATGAGATAACCCTGCCGCTGAACACGAAGATGACGGATGAGGATTTGGAATATGTGATAGAAAATTTCGTAGAAATCGTAAATAGCATTTAATGATAGCATCTAACGAGAAACTATTATTAAACCTTATAAAAATGGCATTGGGCAAAAGCGCGGAATGTGCTTTGCCCGATGCTTTGGAATGGAGCACGTTGTTTGGCTTGTCAGTGAAACAGTGTGTTCCGTCTGTCGTTTTGGATGGTTTGAATAAATCATTGGTTTCTGCGGCTTTACCGGGCAAAGGTGTTGGCAAAACGGACAAGCTGAAATGGCTGGGAATGCTGCTTAATATGGAAAGGCAATATGCCATACATGAAAGTGTTGTTGCAGCACTGGCGGTGGTTTATCAGAGTGCCGGCTATCGGATGATGTTGTTGAAAGGTTATGGACTATCCAAGTATTGGCCCATTCCCAATCATCGACCGACAGGCGACATTGACATATATTTAATGTACATGGATTCTGACGGCAAAGACAAGTGCCAACCGGCATGGAAACGTGCAGACCTGATGATGAAGGAAAAATTCGGAGTGGAAATCGACAATTCACACCATCATCATTCCGTCTTTACATACAAAGGCATAATGGTTGAGAATCATTATGATTTTATCAATGTCCATTCTCATCGTTCAAATCAATGGATTGAAAACGAATTCAAGACACTGGCTTTGACGGGGAGTGAGGAATATACGTTTGACAATGGTGCAAAACTTCTGTTCCCGTCTCCATTGCTCAATTGCCTTTTTGTTGCGCGTCATAATGCTTGTCATTTTGCTGCCGAACATCTGAATTTGCGCCAACTGCTTGATTGGGCGTTGTTCGTGGAAAAGCGTAATGAAGATATGGATTGGGATTACTTCTGGAGCACGGCAAAAAAAATGGGAATGGAAAAGTTTGTCTTGTGCATGGCGTTTATTGCAATAGAGCAACTGTCATTCGAGAAGAGCATTTTTCATATTCCTGATGAATATATGGATTTTCAGAAATGTGAACACGACCTGATAGACAAGGTGTTCGACGATATCTTACATCCAACGGATGAAGGTAATGACGGTAAGGGATTGGTGTATGTTGTCAGACGGTTTAAATTGTGGAAACGTAATTTGTGGAAACATAGGATTGTGTATAGCGATAGTGTTGTTTCAACTTTCTATGCTCAGATTAAAAGCCATTTAATGAAACCAACTACAATTTTCGGCATATAATGAAGAATCTTGAATCTGCTTTATTGCGCAAACTTAAGTATGTTTGGCAATTCTGCGTTTATTTGTTTGTGCCTCGCAAGGCGAACAGGTTACCAAATGATTAATGGTTATGGAAATAAATAAAGACTTTTTAGGCAAGCTCTTTGAGCAGGCTGTGGAGAACCCGCGCTTGCGTCAGAACTTCGACTTGCGCACGTCTTCGGCTGACAATTCGCAGCGTATGCTTAATGCGTTGCTGCCGGGTACGGTGGTGCCGGTGCACCGCCATCCGCATAGCAATGAGAATGTGATTCTATTGTGTGGCAAACTGGTGGAGATTTTCTGCGACGACGACGGGAATGAGACGGAGCGCATACATCTTGACCCCGTCGTGGGTAATTACGGTTGTGTGGTTCCGCCCGGTGTCTGGCACACGGTGGAGGTGTTGGAACCGAGTGTTATCTATGAGGCGAAGGACGGGAAGTATGGCGAGGACGGCAGTGAGACATTGGATGATTTCAAGGCAAGGAAAGCGGAGAACAAGGAGTCTGTTTCTTCCTCCGACAGTCTTGGCGACTTGAAAAAGAGCATCGAGCATTTGATTGACATGGAACGCCGGTCGGGGTCGATGGATGTAATCACTCCCTTGTATGTGTCTCGTATGCTAAACGTGCCATTGGAAGAGGTGGAACGGGTGATGGAAAAGGAATTAGGAGTTAGGAATTAGAAGTTACGATTTAGGAGTTTTTGCCAAGACAAGCGCCAGAGCCGAGTTATGGCAAAAGCTTTTTGAGATTTAGGGTAACCATAGGAGGTCGAGCGCTTCGCTCGACAACACTGCGCAAATCAATGTGTTATGAATTGCCTGGGTGGTGTTGTCGAGCGGGACGCTCGACCTCCTATTTCATCGGCAAAGCCGATAAATTCCTAATTCCTAACTCCTAACTCTCCTTCTCTTCCCCGTCCAGTTTCGGCAGCACGAGATTGAGGACGACGGCGAGGAGGAACACTACTGCCACGCAGTTTTCTGCGAAGACGGTGCGGATGATTTCGGGGAAGATGCTGAACATGTCGGTAGCCTGTGTGAAGCCGAGACCCACACTGAGCGAAAGGCTCACGATGACCATGTTGCGCTGTGAGAATCCTGCACGCGCCATCATGCCGAATCCGGCGAACAGGATGCTTCCGAACATCATGATTGTGCATCCGCCGAGCACCGCCTGTGGTATTGTCGTGAGGGCGAAACCTACGATGGGGAAGATGCCGCCGATTATCATCACGAGTGCGCCGAGTCCGATGGTGAAGCGATTGACAACCCCCGACATTGCCGCCAGCCCCACGTTCTGGCTGAACGATGTGATGGGTGTACAGCCGAAGAGTCCCGACACGCTGCTCACGAATCCGTCGCAGCAGATGGCAGAGCCCATCTCCTTGGTCTCAGGGTCGCGTTTCAGTGCGCTGTTGCAGAGTGCGGAGGTGTCGCCGATGGTCTCTGTGGCAGAGACGAGATACACGGCAACGACGGAGAGTATGGCTCCGATGTTGAATTCCGGTGTGAAGGGTAGTAGGCGTGGCAGTGCCAGAAGCGACATGCCCGACATACGGCTGAAATCTACCATGCCCATGAAGCATGCGAGCACATAGCCCACAAGGAGTCCTACAAGCACAGAGAGCGAACGCAGGAAACCTTTGGCAAACACCTGACAGAGCAGACATGCAAGCAGGGTGACGCTGCCCACAATCCAGTTGTTCATGCTGCCGAAGTCGGCGGAACCCAGTCCGCCGGCAAACGAGTTGGCTCCGATGGGGAGCAGCGAGAAGCCGATGGCTGTCACTACCGTTGCCGACACGACATGCGGGATGAGTTTTATCCAGTATTTCACGAACAGACCGAGGAGTCCCTCGACGATACCGCCAACAATGACCGCGCCCACAAGCGTACCCATGCCGTAGGTGCCGGCGATGCCGATGGCGAGCGAAAGGAAGGTGAACGAGATGCCCATCACTATCGGCAGACGCGAGCCTACACGCCAGATGGGGAACAGCTGCACCAGCGTGCCTATACCGGCAATCACCATACAGTTCTGGATTAGGGTGGCACTGAGGGCACTGTCAAGTCCTACGGCACCCGCAAGAATCATGATGGGCGTGATGTTGCTCACGAACATTGCCAACACATGCTGAAGACCAAAGGGGAGAGCTTTCCCTATTGGCACTCTACCGTCGAGCTGGTAGAGGTTTTCTGTAGAATTTTTCATATAGATAAGGATTTGTTGTTTCCCTTTACTCGTCTGCCGCCTTTCCTGTCTGTGTAAGGGCTTCGACGCATAATGACGGCAAAGTTACAAAAAAATGTGGTATTAGAAGTAACACCTAATACCACATTTTTTCCTAACTTTGCAGTTGTGGAAAGGCGGCGTGCCAAAACTTCCGCTAACCCAGTTTTGGTTTCCCTCTTCCCACGACGTTCTTCGCCATGCCGCCGGAGACACAAACATCTATTACGAAAGAAACGCATTATTGCCAATAACAATATGAAAATCAGACACTTCCTTACTCTTCTGCTGCTGGTGTCGCTGCGCTCGCAGCTCTTTGCTGCCACTCCTGTGGATGCCCTTCTTGAACGCATCGACAAGGGAGCATCGCACAAGTTTGTCATTGAAAAGACGGAATCGGCTGCCGACTTCTTCGAAATTTCCAGTCGCAACGGCAAACCGCTCATACGGGGCAACAGCTATGTGAGCATCGCCTCCGGCATAAACTGGTATCTGAAATACCGTCTCGGCATACATCTCGCATGGAACTCCATGCACGCTACGCTGCCCACAACGCTGCCCCTGCCCGAAAAGGCAGAGCGGCACGACACCGACATAAAGTACCGCTACTACCTCAACTACTGCACCCTCTCTTACTCTATGGCTTTCTGGGACTGGCAACGCTGGGAGCAGGAACTCGACTGGATGGCTCTGCACGGCATCAACCTCTGCCTTGACATCGTGGGTACCGATGTCGTCTGGCGCAACGTGCTGCTGCGTCTCGGCTACACCAAAGCCGAAGCCAACGCCTTCATTGCCGGTCCGGCATTCCAGGCATGGTGGCTCATGAACAATCTGGAGGGGTGGGGCGGTCCCAACAGCGATGCGTGGTACAGTCAGCGCGAACGCCTTCAGAAACAGATACTGAAACGCATGAAGGAACTTGGCATACACGCCTGTCTGCCGGGTTACTCCGGTATGGTGCCGCACGACGCACACGAGCGGCTCGGACTCAACGTAGCTGACCCAGGACTGTGGAATGGCTACCGGCGTCCGGCGTTCCTATTGCCCACCGACCCACGCTTCGCCGAAATCGCCGCACTGTACTATAAGGAGCAGCAGCGTCTTTACGGCAAGGCCGATTTCTACAGCATGGACCCCTTCCACGAGGGCGGCAGCGTGAAGGATGTGGACCTGCGGGCGGCGGGCGAAGCCATAATGCGCGAGATGAAGCGTGTCAATCCGGCGGCGGTGTGGGTGGCACAGTCGTGGCAGGAGTGTCCTTACCCCGACATGATAAGCAGTCTGCACAACGGCGACATGCTCGTGCTCGACATCAATTCAGAGACACAACCGCAGTGGGGCGACCCCGACTCTTCGTGGAAACGCGCCGACGGCTTCAGCGGTCACGACTGGGCTTTCTGCATGCTCCTCAACTTCGGCGGCAACGTGGGCATGTACGGTAAGTTGCAGCATGTCATCGACGAATACTACAAGGCACGCGACAGCCGGTTTGCCACGACACTGCGAGGTGTCGGACTGACGATGGAGGGAATCGACAACAACCCCGTGATGTACGAACTCGTCACCGAACTTCCGTGGCGGCAGCACCGCTTCGACTGGCAGGAGTGGCTCCGTGGCTATGTCACGGCACGCTACGGAACCGCCGCCAACGCCAAGGTGCAGGAGGCATGGCTGCTGCTTGCACGCTCGGTTTACGGCGCGTCGGCGAAGGTGGCGGAGCAGGGTTGCCACGAGTCGGTGCTCTGCGCACGCCCGGCTCTCGATGTCTATCAGGTGTCTTCGTGGTCGATGATGGAGGAGTACTACAATCCCGACGATGTAATACGTGCCGCACGCCTCATGGTGGAAGCCTCGCATGAGATGCCTGCCAACGCCAACTTCCGCTACGACCTCGTCGATGTCACACGCCAGGCCATTGCCGAACAGGCACGCCTCGTTTACGATGAGGTGTGGCGGCATACCGTGCCAAAGACCGCAGAATGTTCGCCCACGCCTCGCAGCGGTTTCTCGACATACTCTTGCAGCAGGACCGTCTCCTCTCTTCCATGCCCGGTTTCATGGTGGGCAGCTGGATTGGTCAGGCACGGGCTCTCGGCACCACAGCCGACGAGCGCGACCGCTACGAATGGAATGCCCGTGTGCAGATAACGACATGGGGCAACCGCGAGGCGGCGGAGCGCGGACGGTTGCGCGAATACGCCCACAAGGAGTGGAGCGGCGTGCTCCGCGACTTCTACTATCCACGCTGGAAAGTCTATTTCGAGACTCTCGCCGCCACGTTCGACGGTCGCCCCATGCAGCCGATAGACTTCTACGCCATGGACGAGAAGTGGACCTTGCAGCACAACGCCTATTCCTGCACGGCGCAGGGCGACGCCGTGGAGTTTGCACGGGAGGCTTTCCGCAACGTGTTTGATACGGAGTGACTTCCGCAATGCACTACTGCCCTCATGCAAATAAACTCTCTCTCTTCCACCCTTCTCCGCCTTTGTTTCGTCATCTTGCCGCCGTCCGCGTTTCGCCATAGCCCGCTATGGCTTTGCCTGTCGTAGCAATATTGCACGCAGACTCTCTGCACTATTCACAAACTCTTGTATTTCCACGTTATTTTCTATTTGTTTACATCAATAATAACACAAGAGTTATTATTGCGCTACGCAAAACTAATGTTTTTTCAAAAATCTCGATTATTATTAGTGGATTTGCCACATATAATATATAGTCACAGTCGTCAACCCGTAAATACTTTTCCATTATGAGATGACCTCAAAGCCGACCTTACCTTCAAGACGATATTTAAGGACTTTCATGTGATTTCCTTATTTTGTAAACTTACAAGGCAAGTTCGGCGTTTCCTGTATCTGTCAGATCAAGATATAGGAGATTGGTTGTGGTCGTTCATCATTTTCTTCATTTTGGCATTAAAAACTTTGCAGAAGCTATTTGCGATACGGAATATTTCAGTAACTTTGCCATTGGTGATTGTTGCGACTGTTGCTTGTAAACTGTTGGAATTTAAAATGTTAAAACAGAACAGCTCCGCTGGCTATAAAACGTTTAGTCACTTGTATTTCGTCGGACTCGTATTAATTACAGAAATATGATGCCCCAAACAAATATTCCTTGTAATTTGTTCTTTCGCCATAAAAAGATTTCTTATCTTTGCGAACAATAAATGACAGTGCTTTCAATAAGAAGCCTATGGGTTAATCTACCTATTGATAATAATCCAAATGACCTACTTTAATATAGACCTATGCAATACCCTCTTATATCAGAATATCTCGCCTCCATTCGCGATGCTAAGGACAATCTTGACAAATTGAGCCATTTGGTGCCCGTGCTGGACAAATACGGTGAGCCGTATCGTAGCAGCGGTGCGTTTGCCGTCGTGTTCAAGATGAAGGATGAGCAGATGGGGAAGTTCTATGCTCTGAAGTGCTTCACAGAGGAGCAGGAAGGGCGTGCGGAGGCTTATCGTCAGATTTCCGAAGAATTGGAGTTTGTCGATTCGCCTTACATTACTTCCGTTAAGTATCTGGAGAAAGAACTTTTCGTTGACAGCAACTGTGAGGACGAGGAGTTTCCCGTGTTGCTGATGGACTGGATTGAGGGCGAGACGATGGAGATGTATGTTGCCGCTAACTATACGGACAACCACGCTATGGCAATGCTCTGTTACCGTTTCTGCAAGATGGCGGCTTGGCTTCGCTCGCAGTCGTTTGCTCATGGCGACATCAAGCCCGACAACATAATGGTGCGCCCAGACGGTACGCTGACGCTTGTCGACTACGATGGCATGTTTGTGCCGTCAATGAAAGGTCAGAAGTCGCCGACTATCGGCACCAAGGACTTCTCGCACCCACTTCGCACCATCGACGATTTCGACGAAACCATCGACGACTTCGCCTTGGCATCCATTGCCCTCTCGCTCAAAGTCATCTCCCTTGATTCGTCTCTACTTCAGAACTACGGAGCTTCCGACCGTCTCCTCTTCTCTGCTGCCGATTATCTCGATTTGAGCAAGAGCAAAACCTTCACCGCTCTGCAAGGCTTGTTGGCAGACGAGGAAGCAAGAACCCTTATGTCCATGTTCCTGTTAGCCAGTGCTAAAAAGGACTTGTCCATGTGCTCCTTCAGATTGTTCGGTGTGCAGAAGCCGAAGGAAAAGGAAGTACAGGAACCAAAAGGAAAAAAGGTGCAGAAGCGGAAGGAATGGGATGTACAGAAACCAAAAGTAAAAGAGGTACAGAAGCCGAATAAAGAGGAAATGTGGAGTACTAAGGTTACAAAAAAGAATCTTGAAAATGCAGTGGAGGATGAGTTTGGTGTAAAATATAGCAAGGATTGGAAGAGATTGCTTAAAGCACCATCAGGATTAAATGGTAAGTATTCTATCAGAAAAGGAGTGGAGGTGATTGGGAATAGTGCTTTTTCGTTTTGTAGTTCACTCACCAATATCAATATTCCGAATAGTGTAACAAATATTGGAGATACTGCTTTTATGTATTGTAAATCACTCACCAAGATTAATATTTCTAATGGTGTGACAAATATTGGAGATAAAGTTTTCTATGGATGTGAATCACTCACAAACATCAAAATTCCTAATAATGTAACAAATATTGGAAATAGCACTTTTTATGATTGTAGTTCACTCACTAATATCAATATTCCTAATAGTGTGACAAACATTGGATTTGGTGCTTTTTATGCCTGTGAATCACTCACCAAGATCAATATTCCGAATAGTGTAACAGATATTGGGAACTGGGCTTTTAAGGGATGTAAAAACCTTCCATCTAAAATAAAATCTGATATCATTAAACGTTTTGGCAAAAAAGTCTTTTAATTATGATTGTAATCGAATCCAAGCGCAGGAAGCGCGAAAATATACTAAAGAAATACCCTGATGCGGTAATTGCTGATGTCACAAGCCAAGCTACAGACGGGTTGGTGAAGCTGAGTCCGTTCTATCCACATGGCGGAATCCCCGTGCCATTCAGCGAGGGCTATACGGCAATGTGCGTTGAAGGGATATGGCAGGGGCTGAAAGTGTTTGAATCGGCGGATGTGGATGTGAATATGTTCGCTAACGGTACGATGAAGAACATAAAGCGTACCGTGAGGCGATTCGGAAAACCACTCGGTCATCGCAAGGGCGTGAACGGCACCGAGTTGTTGGGGTATATAGAAGCTCGCAAGCAAATCTATCTGCCTGCTTATAAGTGGGTGCTCGAAAACAAGGTGGCGAACATCATAGAGCGGTTGAGGGAAGCCAGTAAGACGAAAACAATCGTGCTGCTCGACTATACCACAAACTGCGACATTGACAATTCGAAGACACCATTGTCGCACGCCTTTTTGATAAAGGCATACGCAGAAGGGCTGTACCCATTCGGCGACAAGAAAACACAGACAGAAGCGCCGCAAATGCCGTCGCTATTCTAAACCTATAAACAAGAAACCGTTATGAACAAAAGAAACGATTGGGAGGAGTTCAAGAAACTCCTCGAACAGCATAACATCACAAAGTTGTATCACTTCACAGACCGCGACAACTTGGAAAATATCATCAAGAACGGCGGTCTCTACTCATGGAAGGACTGTGAGGAGCGTGGCATAGCCATCCCCAAACCGGGCGGTGGCGGAGCAGGTTCGCTGTCGTGGTCACTTGACAAGCAGGCTGGTTTGGAGCATTACGTTCGTGTCAGCTTCACATGCAATCACCCTATGATGTATGTAGCCATGAACGAAGGCAGAATATCAAACCCCGTGCTGCTGGAAATAGACCCCGAAGTTATATACGATGAGGACACGCGCTATGCCGACCGCAACGCAACACGAAGCGGAGCAAGAATAGGCGGTACACTAAACGACTTCAAGCAGATTCACTTCCAGACCGTAAAGGCAAAGAAGCATTTCGACCTCGACGCCGACGAGCAACCTTACTATCAAGCGGAGATATTGGTAAAGAACTTCATTCCATTGAAGTATATTACCAATATCGGCAACTTTGGTATACCTATTCCGAGTCAGCCTCAGCAGATGCAGAGCAAGAACGCCTATACAGCACGTGTAGACCGCGAGCATCCTACGGCATTCATCTTCCTTGTCGACCAAAGCGTCTCTATGAAACGCTTGACAACATTCAACGGCGAGGATATGACTCTCTCGGAGGCTGTGGCACGAATCGTGAACTCGCAGATAAACGAACTTGTAGAACGTTGTGTAAAGAACAACGAGACACGCCACTACTTCGACATTGCCGTAATAGGATACGGTCAGGAGGCTTACAGCGCATGGAACGGATCGTTGGAGGGTAGAGACTTTGTCACGCCTGAAGAAATCAGAGACAATCCGTTTATGAAAAAGATGGTTAAGGAAGAAGTGCGCACACGCAAAGGCATCGCAATAAAAGAGGTGGAAAAGAAGCAATGGATGACGGCACGTCATGATGGCAGCTGGACACACATGGACAAGGCATTCAAGCGTGCAGAAGGTCTGTTGGAGAACTGGATGAAACAACACCACGACAAGGACTGCTATCCACCGACAATTATCAACATCACAGACGGAGAATATAACGGTGCTTCGCACGACGAGATGCAGCAGTTGTCAAATCAGTTGAAGTCGATGTTTACCAACGATGGCAACGTGCTGCTTTTCAACATTCATGTAGTGCCTGGACATACAGAATCGGTGGTTTTCCCTGCTTCACTCGGCGAACTGAACCACAACGGCTATGGCGAGAAGCTATACAACATGGCAAGTCTGTTGCCGCTTAACTACAATGAGCAGATGAGAGCAATCTTCGGCGACAAGCAAACCGACATACGCTATCATGCTATGGGCGTGAACACGGGTATGGAACGCCTTGTTAAGATGATGAAGATAGGTACGCTGTCAAGTATGTTCGTTAACAATAACCAGTAAAAAGAAAGATGAGTAAAAGCGTAAGCATAGCCAAACCTAACGACCACACGCCCAACGAGGATGCTGTGTTCTGTTCACCTTATTGCATAGCTGTGTCGGACGGAGCAGGAGGTTGCGGACTCTATGCCGATGAGTGGTCGAGGTATCTTGTAGAGCATCTGCCAAAGGACGCTCCACTCAGTTCGTTTATAGAATTGGACGAATGGGTGGATAGTATTTGGGAGACATTCTATAATGAGCACGAAGAACGGGCAAAGGAGGGCGACGGCATCTTGCTTAACAAGTTCTACAACGAAGGCTCGTGCGCAACCATCGCTGCGGTTTGGGTTACAGAACCCACTCAATGCCACTGGATGACGTATGGCGACAGCGTCGTTTTCCATTATAGTCGTCAGAAAGGATTGCTGGAACATAGCTTTACACGGCTGGCAGATTTTAGCAATCCGCCTCGTCTCGTCAGTTGCAAGGATCCGTTGGAGGAGGAAGGTTTTCGCTCAGGCATCTTTCACCTTGATGATACGTCGGTAGTGTTTGCTGCAAGCGATGCGTTGTCGCATTATGTGTTGATGATGTACGAACTGTCGAAAAGTGCGGAGTTTGAAAGTGAACTGATGGAGTTGCGAATGAAACAAACGAGCAATTCGCAGCTGCTTCAAATAGCAGAAAAGGAGAAGTGCAATTTTGCCGAAGATGTACTTTTTCCTCTTTTAAGAAGTGCAGACTCAGAAGCCGACTTTAAGGAACTGATGGAGTCGTTGTATGCAAAGAGACTTATTGACATTGATGATTACACGTTAGCAACATTATGAATAACTACGCGTAACCGAAACAAATAATCCATATAACAAGCCGAAATTTCAGACCTATGCAATTCCCTCTTATATCAGAATATCTCGCCTCCATTCGCGAGGCTAAGGACAATCTTGACAAATTGAGCCATTTGGTGCCCGTGCTGGACAAATACGGCGAGCCGTATCGTAGCAGCGGTGCGTTTGCCGTCGTGTTCAAGATGAAGGACGAGCAGACGGGGAAGTGCTATGCCCTGAAGTGCTTCACCGAGGAGCAGGAAGGGCGTGCTGAGGCTTACCGCCAGATAGCCGAAGAGTTTGAGTTTGTCGATTCGTCTTATATCACTTCCGTGAAGTATCTTGAGAAGGAACTTTTCGTTGATAGCAACTGTGAGAACGAAGAGTTCCCAGTGTTGCTGATGGACTGGATTGAGGGCGAGACGATGGAAACGTACGTTGCCGCTAACTACACGGACACTCACGCTATGGCGATGCTTTGCTACCGTTTCTGCAAGATGGCGGCTTGGCTTCGCTCACAGTCGTTCGCTCATGGCGACATCAAGCCCGACAACATCATGGTGCGCCCCGACGGTACGCTGACGCTTGTCGATTACGACGGCATGTTCGTGTCAGCGATGAAAGGTCAGAAGTCGCCGACTGTCGGCACAAAGGACTTCTCGCATCCCCTTCGCACCATCGACGACTTCGACGAAACCATTGACGATTTTGCCTTGGCATCCATTGCCCTCTCGCTAAAAGCCATCTCCCTTGATTCGTCTCTACTTCAGAACTACGGAGCTTCCGACCGTCTCCTCTTCTCTGCCGCTGACTATCTCGATTTAAGCAAGAGCAAGACCTTTGCCGCCCTGCAAAGTTTGTTGGCAGACGAAGAAGCAAGGACCCTCATGTCCATGTTCCTGTTAGCCAGCGCAAAAAAGGACTTGTCTATGTGTTCATTCAGATTGTTTGGTATGCAGAAGCCGAAGGAAGAGGAAGTGTGGAGTACGGAGGTTACATATGAAGATCTCGAAAATGCCGTAGAAGATGAGTTTGGTGCAAAATATAGTAAGGATTGGAAAAGATTGTTAGAGGCTCCTTTTGGATTAAAAGGTGAGTATTCTATCAGAAAAGGAGTGAAGGTGATTGGGAATAGTGCTTTTTATGGGGGTAGAAATCTCAATAGTATTGATATACCAAATAGTGTCAAAACGATTGGAGATAGAGCTTTTAGTGAATGCGTATGCCTCACTAGCATAAGTATTCCAAATAGTGTCACAACAATTGGAGAGTATGCTTTTAGTGGTTGCGATTCTCTCACCAGTATCACAATTCCAAGTAGCGTAGTTAATATGAATGTTAATACATTTAGAGGGTGGAATGGTGACTTGCATAATGAGTCAAAAGCCTTTATATATGAACATCAAGTGCTATTTAATAAAGATAAAACTACACTTATTGCGTACAGATTAAAAGAAAAAAACTATATCATTCCAAATAGTGTGACAAATATTGGAGATTGTGCTTTTGGGGGGTGTAGTTCACTCACCAATATCAATATTCCGAATAGTGTGACAAATATTGGAAATAATGCTTTTGCGGGGTGTAGTTCACTCACCAATATCAATATTCCGAATAGTGTGACAAATATTGGA
>OLGE01001013.1_pt1 | contig 30588 bp, 29 predicted proteins | sample 1605151 | NCBI WGS metagenome assembly OLGE01 (sample SAMEA3888912, study PRJEB22519) | human gut metagenome | biome: human gut; feature: human-associated habitat; material: faeces | place: Denmark | collected 2010
AGATGTGCGAAGACACCCAGAAAATCTGCTTCGAGAATGCGAAGTGGGCTTATGTTGTAGGTGCAGCTATCGCTATCAAGAAGGGTGTCAAGTCAGCTGCTGAGGCTGCTGAGGCTATCGGTGAAGGTCTTCAGGCATTCTGCATCCCTGGATCAGTTGCTGATGACCGTAAGGTAGGTCTCGGACATGGTAACCTCGCTGCACGTCTCCTTAGCGAGAACACAGAGTGCTTTGCATTCCTCGCAGGTCACGAGTCTTATGCAGCAGCAGAAGGCGCTATCAAGATTGCCGAAATGGCAAACAAGGTTCGCCAGAAACCTCTCCGCGTTATCCTTAACGGTCTCGGAAAGGACGCTGCCAAGATTATTTCACGTATCAACGGCTTCACATATGTACAGACCCAGTTCGATTACTATACCGGTGAGGTAAAGGTAATTTCTGAGACAAAGTACTCAGATGGTGTACGTGGCGGCGTGCGTTGCTATGGCGCTGACGATGTTCGCGAAGGTGTTGCCATCATGTGGAAGGAGAACGTAGATATCTCCATCACAGGTAACTCTACCAACCCTACACGTTTCCAGCACCCTGTAGCCGGTACATACAAGAAGGAGCGCGTACTCGCAGGCAAGCCTTACTTCTCAGTTGCATCAGGTGGCGGTACCGGACGTACACTTCACCCGGACAACATGGCTGCAGGTCCAGCTTCTTACGGTATGACCGATACACTCGGACGTATGCACTCTGACGCTCAGTTCGCAGGTTCATCTTCAGTTCCTGCACACGTTGAGATGATGGGATTCCTCGGAATGGGTAACAACCCTATGGTAGGTGCTACCGTTGCAGTAGCTGTTGCAGTTGCACAGGCTCTGTAATCGGCATTCGCCAATATAAATGAAAAGGGACTGACCAAAACGGCCGGTCCCTTTTTTCAGATTCACGTGCAGGAAAGACTAGACGTCTTTGTCTTCCATATAATTCTCCTCGGCAGGCTGGACTTCAAGGCTGTCAGCTGCCGGCATCTCAGTCGTCGGCACCGGATTCGCCAGCGTATCTGCCTGAACTGGAACCGGTTCCTGAATCGGCTGCTCATCTCCCTTTTCTATCTGGCTTGTCAATGACATTATGCTGATGGTCAAAGCGACAGCAATTACTGCAATAAGAACTGAGAATTTGTCGAGATTTTTGGTGGTCATATCTGTATTTGTTTTTTTTATTGTCTGAATAAACTTCTCACAAGTGATGGAATATCAGCTACTTTCACGACTTCGATACCTTTGGCTGCGTTATTGTCCACTGTTGTGAATGAGGAAATGTATATTTTCCTGAATCCGAGGCGGGCCGCTTCCGTAACTCTTCTATCCGACTGGTTCACAGGGCGGATTTCTCCGCTCAGTCCGACTTCTCCGGCGAAGCAGATGTCTGCAGGAATGGCGAAATCGAAATTCGATGACAGCACAGCGCACACAACTGCAAGGTCACATGCGGGATCGGTCACGCGCAGGCCACCTGCCATGTTGAGAAAGACATCCTTCATGTTGAGCTTGAATCCGGCTCGCTTTTCCAGGACAGCCAAGAGCATGTTAAGTCTGCGTACATCGAAACCTGTCGCTGAACGCTGAGGAGTTCCGTACGCTGCTGAACTTACCAGTGCCTGTACTTCGAAGAGAAATGGCCTCAGGCCGTCCAGCATTGCGCATATCGCTGTTCCGCTGAGTCCTTCTTCATGCATCGGTATGAGCATTTCAGATGGATTCTTGACTTCTCTCAGTCCTGTTCCGGTCATTTCGAACACGGCAAGTTCGGATGTCGAGCCGAATCTGTTCTTTATGCTGCGCAGAAGTCTGTAGGAGCCCTTGTTGTCACCCTCGAACTGGAGAACCACGTCCACGATGTGCTCCAATATCTTAGGTCCGGCTATGAATCCGTCCTTTGTGATATGTCCTATGAGGATTACCGGGATGCCTGAAAGCTTCGCGAAATGGAGAAGCATTGCGGTGACTTCCTTAATCTGGCTTACGGAGCCTGCGGAAGAGTCAATGTTAGAAGAGAACATTGTCTGCACGGAATCCACGACCATGAGATCCGGCTTCAGCGCCTCTGCCTGTGAGATTATGTTGCTGATATCTGTTTCGCTGTAGATGAAGCAGTTGGAATTGTCTCCGCCAAGTCTGTCAGCCCTCATCTTTACCTGTCTGGCGCTCTCTTCTCCAGATACATAAAGTGTTTTCAGTCCGGGGGAGTGAAGCGGAATCTGAAGGGACAATGTGGATTTGCCGATGCCCGGCTCACCTCCGATAAGGACAAGCGAGCCTTTGACTATGCCTCCTCCAAGAAGGCGGTCGATTTCTTCAAGTCCGAGCGCAATCCTGTTTTCTGCTGAGGAGTCTATCTCCTTGAGATTCATCGGCCTGTGGCCTGGAGACGAGGCTGCGACGGACTGGTTTCTGTTCGCCTTCCCGGTCGCTACCGTCTGTTCTACCATGGTGTTCCACTGCCCGCATGCGGGGCATTTCCCCATCCATTTCGGACTCTCGTTTCCGCAATTAGTGCAGAACCACACTGTTTTCTCCTTCGTCGCCATTTTCGTTCCGTTAAGTGCTGCAAAGATAGCAATCTTTGTCCATGAGAATAAAAAAAAGCAGCATCCTGAGTTACCTCAAGGTACCGCAATTCATTCGTGCACCACATGTCGGGCGCACCGGGCTTCCGTCTTGGAAATTACTCAGCTACTTCAGCAGCAGTTGAATCAGCGCAGCAGCTTGTTGTGTCTGCAGCAGCAGCGGCAACAGCAGCGAGGCTGTCAGCAACTCTTACGCTGTCAGCTTTAGCCTGAGCAGCTTCCTCTGCCTTCTTGGCAGCATTGTTTCCACATGAAGCAGCAGCAACCATCATAGCTACAACTGCCAAAGACATAAATACCTTTTTCATGGCTCTAACACTTTAACTAGTTAAACTTTTATTTTTTTTAATGGCGCAAAAGTACACTCAATTTTAGAAACGTCAAAGAAAAATTTTAATTATTTTTAGTTTTGCCCGTAAAACTTTCATACTTAACGCGTTTGTAACGTTCTAGGTTCCCGAAAGAGCTCCATTCCGAAGATTTTTCCGTCCTCGATATGGACTCTTAGTGCGGTTCTTTCCACCTGCCAGCCCTGCAGGCCGCAGGCCCCCGGATTGATGTAGAGCAGGTTCCTCGACTCGTCATTCTTCACCATGAGAATATGAGAATGTCCGCAGACGAAGATGTCCGGAGAGTACCGGTCCATAAGAGCCCTTGCCTTGTAGTCGTACCTTCCGGGCCTTCCTCCGATATGCATCATCAGTACACGCTTCCCCTCGCATTCGAAACATTGGTATTCGGGATAGGTGAGCCTCACGTCCTGTCCGTCGCAGTTGCCATAGACCCCTACCAATGGTTTGAAAGCCGCTATCTCATCTACGAAATTTATGCTTCCCCCGAAGTCCCCTGCATGCCAAATCTGGTCTGTAGGGGAGAGGAAGTCCTTGAACTCCTGGCTGAAAACGCCGTGAGTGTCTGATATGATACCTATGAACATTCTATAATTTTATGATGATGTTCTTCCTGTAAAGCGCCCAGGAGCAGACGAAGATGACCAGGGCGAATATCAATGCATACAGGAGCGACATGTATTCGTTGGCTCCGAAATATGCTGAGGACCTGAATCCGAATGCCGGCAAAAGTTTGCCGATGATGCCGGAAAGCACAAATGCCGCGAGTGCGTTCATTCCCATAATCTTGAAAGGCCGGAAAGGCTTTTCCACACCTTTTATGTCAATGACAAACATCAGGAATGCCAATGTCAACATCGCCCATCCACCTGCGTAAAGTACGTAAGACGCGGACCAGAGCGGCTTGCTGATAGGAATCCAGATGCTGAGAATCATCGCCAATGCCAATGATAATGAGCCATATACGAAGATTCTGCTGACAGTGTATGAAGGTGCTGCAGTCAAGTCTTCCGGAGCTGCTGCGTGTCTCTTGGATGAAGTATAGATGACATGTCCGATCAGATATCCCAGCAATGCGGTGCAGGCAGCTGTCAATCCTCCCAGAATACCCTCGGGGTCAAATGCCGCACGCTCGCCTGAAGCAAATGAGTAGCCATGATATACATGATTGTCACCAAGAAGTGCCACATCGATCTTTCTGGAAATAGTTCCCTCAAGTGTGAATGGTCCCGGCTCCTCTCCGAAGATGACCAATATGCCTGTATATAGTATGAACAAACCGCCGATTGCAATCATGATCTTGGACGGTTTTCTCAGCCACAAAGCGACCAGGCCTGCAATCACATAAGCCATGGCGATGCGCTGCAGTACGCCGAAGATACGGATGTGTCCTATCCAGTAAGTCCAGTTCTGCCAGAAAGTCGCGTCTGGGTCATGCGGATAGAGCGGGAAGAATGGGAAAAGGTTCAGGAGAAGACCTACGCCGAAAAGTCCGATACCTCTCTTGATGATTTTCTTCAGTCCATTCTTGTCCAGTCCGTTGTACTTTGAGAATGTGAAAGCCATTGCCACACCCATACAGAAGATGAAGAATGGATATACAAGGTCTGTCGGTGTGCAGCCTGCCCATGGCGCGTGTTTGAGCGGAGGGAACATGCATCCCCATGAACCCGGATTGTTCACGATACACATGAATGTGACTGTCAGTCCTCTGAGTACGTCAAGTGAAATGTAGCGTTTCATATCATGTTGGTTATATGTGTTTGTAATATGTCATGGCCACAGCTGCCAGAGCAGCGGTCTCTGTCCTGAGCCTGGACTCGCCGATGTGTACGGGAATGTAGCCTGATTTTATGGCTGCCGCCGCCTCATCGTGAGAAAAATCGCCCTCAGGCCCTATCAGGACGATAATCCGTTTGCCCTCATATCCTTCCAGGGCCTCTTTTATCGAGTGCCTTTCATCTGCATCATCGAAGCAATAGGCAATCAGTTTCAGAGCATCCTCATCAGCGGTCTCCCCGATGAATTTCTTGACCGTAGTGACTTCTGCCAGTTCCGGAATCCTCGCCTTCAGGGACTGTTTTGTGGCTGAAAGCAGGATTTTTTTCAGACGTTCCGGCTTCAGAATCTTCCGCTCGGAGTGCTCGCCTATCACAGGAACAATCTTGTCAATGCCGAATTCCGTCGCCTTTTCAGCGAACCATTCGTACCTGTCAATGTTCTTGGTAGGGCATACCGCCATAGTAAGTTCATAGTCATGGCTTCCCCAGCCATGATGCTCCTTGACTATCCTGGCATCAGCACCTTTCGGGGAATCATTGACAAGTTCGCACTCATACATTGTCCCGAATCCGTCGATTACGGAGACAGAGTCTCCTGCCCTGTGTCTCAGGACCCTCACGCAGTGTGCTGATTCTTCTTCTCCCAGTCGGCACAATCCTCCGCCGACCTCTTCGGCCCAGAAAATTTCCATGATTATTCGCGGATTATCTTTATTCCTCCGTCCACTTCCACCTTGATTATCTGTGATGCCTGACCTGTCGAACCTTTTTCGAGACGCGGCTCTACGATATAATCGACTGCGGATTTGATTTCCTCCGGTATGTCAGCGAATTTGTGAGGCGTACTCTCGCCTGAGATGTTCGCCGAGGTGGAAACGATAGGTCTTCCGAGTTTGTAGATTACATTCTTGCAGAAATCCATGTCAGGAATGCGGATGCCCACTGTATCATCCTCAGCTACAACATTATATGCGAGGAAGTGCCTGTCGGCTACAGCCTTTTCGCCCGGCTTCGGGGCCTGTCCGTGTATCGCTCCGGGATAAATGAGAGTCATCGGCCTGTCATTGACCTCTACCAATTGGATTGCGATGTCAGGAATGACCTTCACGTAACGGCATATCATATCCATGTCTGATGCCAGCAGGACGAGCGCCTTGCTGTCTGAACGACGTTTGATTTCATATATTCTTGCGACTGCCTCAGGATTGGTGGCATCGCAGCCGAGTCCCCAGACCGTGTCGGTAGGGTAGAGGATTACTGCTCCTTCTTTCAGGGCCTTCAGTGTTTCGGCCTTTACTTCTTCGATATCTTTCATCTTATTTTGAAATTATAGCTTCTATCGGATAATGGTCCGAATAATTCTTCTTTATTACTTTGTGTGATAATGCGTTGTAGGTTTCCGGGAAGAGAATGTAATCGATTCTCAGGAATGGGCTGAATCTCGTGAATGTGGCTCCGGTCCCGTGTCCGGCCTCCACGAATGAATCCTTTCCGGTCTTCCGGAGTCTCCAGTACGTGTAGGACATCGGATTGTCATTGAAATCACCCGCGATTATCACGTTTTCCGTACAGTTCTCGATGTCTTCCAGCACCTTGCTCACCTGACGTGGCCTGCGCACGATGGACCTCTTCATCTTTATCTCGGTGTCTTTCATCGTCTTCTGGTAATCCTTTTCCAGCGATGTGGCAAGACGGGAAAGTGAGATGTTGTAACTCTCGAAATGACAGTTATATACCCTGAACGGTTCGCCTTCTATTACGTAGTCTGAGTACAATGCCAGATTCGCGCTCTGTTCGAAGTCGATTTTGCCCTTCGCCACGGCGCGGTATTTCGATAGGGTTACATTGCCGTAGCAGCCGTGGTCATTGACATTGACAAAATACTGTATGTCATAGCCTTTCAGCTTTTTCGACAGGTACGACATCACTTTTTTCGAGTTGCGCGTATAGAATTCCTGGAGGCAGATTATGTCGGCGTCTTCGCTTTTCAGGAAGTTCAGCACCGAGTCTGCGCATGCTTCTATGGATGGTTTCTCGTCTTCTTGTGCGAGCATGAATCTTCCGACATTGTAGGAAACTATTTTTATCCCATCCTTGTCTTCGGCGGAGGCATCCGGTTCGGAGAATCTGATGAACCGGCCCACGATGAAAACGGAAGGAATCAATGCGAGGAGGGGTATGATTATGGCTCGTGACCTGCGGTATGCAGCCCAGCACAGCAGAAAGGCATTCATGAGCAGCAACGGTAGGAAAAGCAGCCCGAAGATGGTCATGAACCAGAACTTGGCCGGGTTACAATACATTGAAAGATAGCTCAATACGAGCAGCATCGCGGATATTGTCATCAATGTCCGTGATGTTATGCCGAAAAAGAGGCTTTTCTTTTTTCTTGTCCCGCGTGCCACGACCGGAAATGTTTAGTAGTACAATTTGCCGTGTTTCCTCCACCAACGTATCAGCAGCCAGCCGAAGAGCATTCCTCCGAGGTGGGCGAAATGCGCCACGCCCTCCTGGATTCCGTTGATGCCGGAGAACAGCTCGATTGCTGCGAATATGATGACTAACCATTTGGCTTTCACCGGTATAGGAGGGAATATCAATATCAGACGGGCTTGTGGATAGAGCATTGCGAATCCGATGAGTACGCCATAAATGGCTCCGGAAGCTCCGAGTGTCGGGGTCACGAGAAGTTGCTGGTAAGCATCGACGGCCCCGTTAGCGATAAATACTCTGGCCTGCATCCATTCCACGCCCGTATGCAGGGCCACTGCTCCCAGTCCGGTCACGAAGTAGAATATGAGGAACTTCTTCGGGCCGAGGCTGCGTTCAAGTATGGAGCCGAACATCAGGAGAGAATACATGTTGAAGAATATGTGCCAGAATCCGCCGTGCATGAACATGTGCGTCAATATCTGCCACGGCTTGAAGAATGGCGACGCCGGGTAGAACATGGCGAAATTGGCGACCATGAAGTTCTCATTTATCAGTGTGGCGATGAACATCAGTATGTTGATTGCCACGAGATTCTTTGTCACGGTCGGTATCTGTGAAATGAAATTGTTTCCGTTATTGTAGTAGTAACCCATTTCTTTTAAAATCTTTTTTCAATGTCGTCGATAGTCATGATAGTCATGATCTTTCGTCCGTTGCTTGTGTACTCTGAGTTTGAACATGCGAAGAGCGAGTCCATCAGGCTTTTTGCCGCAGAAACTGTCTCGATAGGCTTTCCTTCGCTTGCTGCCATCTTTGCGAACTTCTCCGCCATGGCGGATTCCATCATCCCCGGAAGCGCCGTATGGTTATCTGACAATGCTATAAGCACCTCAGCCATAGCCTCTTCCACGCTGTTCTGGTCCACTTGGAATCCCTCCGGCATACCGTTTACGACTATGGTGTCGTTTCCGAACGGCGCGATGTCGAAGCCCAATGACCTGAGCAGTGCGGAGTGTTCGTCGAAGATAAGTCTGTTTTCCACGCCGACCGGAACCTGGACAGGGAACAGGGCCTGCTGGGTCACATGCTCTCCGCCGCTCAGCGCTTTCAGGAATCTTTCGTACATGATTCGTTCCAATGCCCTACGGATGTTTATCAGAAGCATGCCGGACTTCACTGTCGTGGCGATATATTTCTTCTGTATCAGAATCAATGACGGCATGGCGGCCATCCTGTCTTCAAACAGTTTGCCGTAGTCGTCCCTTTTGTCGACGTATTTGGATGCGGCTGATTCATAATAGTTTGCGCCGCTTCCGATGTCTTCTGTCATGCCGAAGTTCGGGTCGCTGGCTCCCGTGTAGTCGGGCATCGGGAAATCGACGCTTGTCTTGTGGACGGGCATCTGCAGGCCTGCCGGCATTGGCATGTCTCCTCCGGACGCTGCTCCAAGGCTTCCGCCCGGCATTCCGTTCGGCATTCCTCCTGTCATTCCTCCTGTCATCCCGCTTGGAATCCAGCCCTGCATGTCATCGGACCCTGTCATTCCGCTCGGGATTCTGTCGTTTCCGCCTGTCGGCATTGGCGAACCGAATCCCGTTTCTGATGGTTCGTGACCGCCGTCAGGGTTGTCGAACGGGTTATACTCGTTGTCCAGAGAGACATCCGGCATTGACACTTCCGGTCTGAATTTGTCGAAGTCGTTGCTGAATGCAGGTATTTCGGCCATGTCCTTCGTGTCGAAGTCGATGCTGGCTCCGAATGAGTTCCTTCCCAGCGATTCTTTAACGCAGGCGTATAGCGTCTGGAAAATCACGCTGTCGTCCTCGAACTTGACCTCTGTCTTGGTCGGGCTTATGTTCACGTCCAGCTTGTGCGGATCTACCTCAAGGTAAATGAAATACGCCGGAGTGGCTCCCTGAGGCAGCATGTTTTCGTAAGCGTTCATGACAGCCTTGTGGAGGTACGGACTTCTGAAATATCTGCCGTTCACGAAGAAATATTGATTGCCCAATGTCTTCTTTGCCTGGTCCGGCCGTCCGACATATCCTCTGACATTGACGACAGAAGTGTCTGCGCTGATATCCACGACCTGACTCACGACGTAGCTTCCGAGCAGGTCCTGAATTCTGAATTTCAATGATTTGGCAGGTTTCAGCACATAGACGTTCTTTCCGTTGTGGATCAATGTGAATCCGATGTTGGATCTTGTCAATGCCACGTGCACGAATTCTTCTACGACGTGCTTCATCTCGACATTGTCAGATTTCAGGAACTTGCGTCGTGCCGGAATGTTGTAGAACAGATTCCTTACGGCGAAGTTGGAGCCTGCCGGTGTGGAAATCTCGTCTGTGGAAACATGCTTGGAGTCATCATACACGACCTGGCATCCGATTTCATCTTCTGCGCGTCTGGTCTTGAGTGTGACCTCCGCTACCGCCGCGATGGAGGCCAATGCTTCTCCGCGGAATCCGAATGTGGTGATGTCCAGCAAGTCGTCTGCGGTCGCTATTTTGGATGTCGCATGTCTTTCGAAGCACAAAACCGCCTGATCCGGCGTCATGCCGCAGCCGTTGTCAATGACTTGGATCAATGTCCTTCCGGCGTCGCTGAGTATTACGGTCACCTGTGTTGCTCCCGCGTCCACTGCGTTCTCGACAAGTTCCTTGACTACCGAGGACGGTCTCTGTACGACCTCTCCGGCAGCAATCATGTTGGCGATGTTGCTTGGTAATATCCTTATGTCCATACCGGTTTACAGCAACGAATAGAACTTGGTGATATAGATCATGACAATGAAGAACAGAATCAATCCTATCAATGTTATGAATTTCTGTGCTTTGTTCGAACCTTTCTTCTTGGGGCCGTCGCGGAAGGCTCCTTTCAGATATGAGCCGGGAACATAAGCTCCGTCCTTATGTTCAAGTGAGCCGTCAACTTTACCGAATTTCTGCTTCAGTTCATCTTTCTCTTTATCGAAGTATATGGGTTTGTAATCGAAAACCCTGTGTTCGTTGTCTCCGAACCAACCGAAATATGCCATATCTGTATGTTCTTATTATTATCCGAGTTTTGCAAATTGTCAAACTTGTTGAGCTTTTGCGAAGAAATGAGGTATGTCACTTGTCTGGAGGCCATAGGCCCCGCGCACTCTGTCAGTCACGTTACCCTCTCTCTAAATCCCTCCCCTTGGGGAAGGGACTTGCCCTCGCCCTCGCGGGCTCAAAAAGTTTGTTTCGCGCTTGCGAAACTTAACTATAACAAGCAAATTTAACAAATTTTCTTTACTTTTGCCATAGAGTCCGCCGCCTATTTGCCGGGCTTTTGTCAATGCTGCTGCGGTTGTTTTCCCAGGCATTGACCTGCATTATTTTAATTAATTGTTTTTCAATATTTTATATATGGATAACGGCAAGTTGACAGGCTGCCCGATACGGGTCGGAAATGGTTATGATGTGCATCAGTTGGGTGCGGGCCTTAAGATGTGGCTCGGTGGCGTGAATGTCGAGTCTGATTTCGGTTTTGTCGCTCACTCTGACGGTGACGTGGCGATTCATGCTCTTTGTGATGCTCTTCTGGGCAGTCTTGCCCTTGGTGACATTGGCCGTCATTTTCCGGACAGTTCGGATCAGTGGAAGGGGATAGACAGCAAGATTCTTCTTTCCAAAGTTATGGAACTTGTTCGTGCTGAGGGTTTTGAACTGGGTAATGCGGATATCACCATTGCTCTCCAGCGCCCGAAAATCGGCCGTTACGTGCCTCTGATGCGTCAGACTCTCGCTGATGTGATGGGGGTCAATGCTGATTGTGTTTCGGTCAAGGCTACGACTACCGAAAAGCTTGGCTTCGTGGGCCGCTGTGAGGGCTGTGAGGTCTGGGCTACAGTGCTTTGCTATAAGGCATAGCCGGATGTGCGGTGTATGTCCGTGTCTTGGATATTGTTTCTGGGTTGCTGATTTCCCGGTAGTGACGCGCGGCTGTCCAGCTGTGCTCTCCCGGCGTTTTGAGCAAAATTTTGCATAAAATGTCAAGAAAAATTTGCAGAATAAGAAAAGTGTTGTAAATTTGCAGTCCCGTTTGAAATTAACGGCAGACATTGAGATATGGTGTAATGGTAGCACTACAGATTCTGGCTCTGTCAGTGAGGGTTCGAATCCTTCTATCTCAACTAAATCTGGTCTCCGACCAGTCATGGCGGGTTAGCTCAGCTGGTTAGAGCGCATGATTCATAATCATGAGGTCCGCAGTTCAATCCTGCGACCCGCTACGAAACTTGAGGCACTTGCGTTTTTCGCGAGTGCTTTTTTCGTATTTGTCCCGTCCCGGAAATTGTGCGGAGTTGCACACGTGTGTCTTCTTGGCCGGCAGAAGGTTCGGGATTAAAATTGTTTGTATCCCCGTACACGTCCTAAAGCTAATTCTTGATTCTCACTGGGGAATGTTTGACTTTTAAGACAGACTCCCCTGGAAAAATCTGGAGTTACGTCTTTCGTCGGGACGGCGCCACATTGATTTTTGTAATAGTTTGATTTATAAAGAGTTATAAAATGAGGTGTGGATAAGTGGCCAAAAAATCTTTGGAAATCCACGCTTAAAATAAATAATGCCTGATTATCAATGTGTTACAGAAGTGGCCGTGGCATCGTCCCGCCTGCCGGAATTCGTCCCGGCCAGATGATTGTAAAATTCCGCGGGCTGGATACGCGACATGGTCATGCAGATGCATCTGTGACATTTTGGTGTGGCAGAACCACCATGTGAAGGGCATCCTCTGCCGCGTCAAATGGCCCTAGAGCATTGTCAATGCCATACAGGCATAGCCGACCACGGAAACATTGGCTTAACACAATATCGTTGTTGTCAGGTGGCGCAGTACGGCGGAACTCACTCCGCTGCGCTCCGTTCGGCCCTCCTACCGTTTCCTGCGTCCTCGCTCCCGCGAGAACTTGTCTCCGGCAGGCACCTCCCACTTCCCGAGGCCGTGGGTTGGCCACGTCCGCCGTACCGCACCACCCTGCCAGACGACATGCAGGTTAAGGCCTTCGCCTTGGAAAACGGTGTAAGAAAACGTCATTTTTTACCCCGTTTCAAAAAATTTGAACAAACGGTGTAAAATCAGGCCGAATTTTACACCGTTTTCCACTCGGCTACGAAAGGGCCAACAGATAGTTCTGTCTTTTTCTTATTTATAATATTTTCGAAGCATAGTAATTGCTACATTTACGTATCAATTACTATATTTGCATGTGTAACATTGAAACTGATAACAATCAAAGGTAAAATGCCTATGTCTTAGACTAATTTTATGCTTGCACCGCTACTGATTACTTCGGTTTGGGCGCGTTTTCGTTTGTGTATAATAAAAATCTTAGAAACATGAAGTTGAATTACTTATATTGTCTGTTGGCCTTCCTGTTCATGCCGCTTTGCATTAAAGCTCAGGATGTCAAATACTTAAAATACCAGGGAGAAGTGAACACATCATTCTCGTTCAGCATTGATGAGGAAACGAGCAATCTTAATCTGGAAGTCATAAATGGCGTACGTTTTTCCCGTTACTTTTTTGCCGGCGCCGGCATAGGTGCGACCGCCAGTTTCTCCGACGAAGCCATCCTCTTTCCGATTTTCGTTGACCTCAAGGGGTATATGCCTGTTTCGAGAAAAATGGATTTGATGGCGGGTGTGGATGTCGGCACAAAACTGGATTACACCTATGACATGACTGGCGGATTCCTGTTCCGTCCTGAGTTTGGCCTCAATTTCCCGCTGAAGCGTAAGGTCGGATTGAAATTGACATTGTTATACGAACTGTATAATTTCAAGACGACAGTTCTTGATGCCGAAGTCAAGTGCAGATTAAATGAAATCGGCATCAAGTTCGGCGTTTCATTCTAGCATCTTGAGATTGTCTGGTCCCAAAGGGAGGGGCTCGGCGGATGACATGTTTTGGAAATATTGACTATCAATGAGTTATATCATTGTCATCCGCCGAGCCCCCCTCATTTTTATAGAGTCGGCAGATTCGGTTTTCAGAACCATTTGACTATTAATGAATTATAAAACATGAATCCGCCGAGCCCTATCTCGCAAGTGGAGCCATGGGAACATACGTAACCGCGAAGACTCTTACCGTGAAAATAAATATGGTGTTGTTTTTTATCTGCGTGGACGCAGAAACAACAAATACTTTTTTGAAGACTTGTTTATGCGTTTGAAAATTTCTATATTGTCAGAAAAATAACTACCAATGAACTATTGTCCTAACTGTGGAAAACCTGTTGAAGGAGAAACTAATTTTTGCCCCCATTGCGGAGCTCCATTGAAACTGGCCAATTACCAAAAGAAGTCATCATCTGAAGTTAGCAATGATGATAGGTGGCTTATTGCTTTACTGCTCAGCATTCTTGTTGGGTCTTTGGGGGTTCATCGTTTCTACACGGGTAATGTAATAACTGGGGTGCTGATGTTGGTGACACTTGGAGGCTGTGGCGTCTGGACTATTATAGACATAGTCATGATTGCCGGTAATACCTATCGTGACGGTGAGGGCAATACCCTGAAATAGAATTAATTATATAGAATTGATACTTGGAATTATAGGACCATGGGAATTATTGATTCTATTGATCCCTGTCATTATTTTAATAGCATTAGTTCTTCATAAAAATAATAAGGTTATGAGTTTTTGTCCTAAATGCGGTACGCAGATTGCTGATGGAACTGCGTTTTGCCCTAATTGCGGGTACAGATTGAATGACTCTCAGTCTATGTCGTCATCACCATCAAGTTCAACATCAAATAATGGTTGCAAGACTTGTCCCGATAATTACTTGGTTTATTCTATTCTTACAACGCTGTTCTGCTGTTTGCCTTTTGGCATTGTGGGAATTGTAAAATCGGCACAAGTTTCGTCTAAGTATCAGGGCGGTGATTATGAGGGGGCCGTGCAAGCAAGTAGGGATGCGAAAAAGTGGAGTATGATAGCTTTGATATGTGGTCTTGTTGGGTATCTTTTGTATTTAATAGTTGTAATTGCCGGAGTTGTGCTGTGGTAAAAAAGTAGTTCTATTCGTGGCTGTAGTTCTGCTGATAGGGCTTTTTATCTGGTTGTATTCCACATTTAACCCGGAATCGAGCTATTTGTTTCCTAAATGCATATTTCTGCAGTTGACTGGTTATCGTTGTCCTGGCTGTGGATCGCAACGTGTCATTCACTGTTTGTTGAATGGTGATTTACGAGGGGCGTTTCATTATAATGCCTTTTTGGTCTTGACTATACCTTATGTATTTTTATTGGCTGTATCTTCAATGTTCAGACAATACAGACCGAAAGTTTATAGTGCATTGAGTCATCCTGTTGTAATCAGAACTATTCTCCTACTGGTTATTCTTTGGTGGATTTTTAGAAATGTATATGGATTATAATAAAATAATCATGGGAATGGTTATTAATGCTTTGTTGTCCAACTACTCATCATCCGAAAATACCGGCATCCCGATACGAAATCACCCATTTCCGACATCATGAAACGAATATCGGAAATGGGTGATTTTCTATGTGTCAGCACAGGGTGCCGCCTCTCGGTTATTCAGCGTCTTTAGTGGTGACGATAGCGCTGAGCTTCTCGTAAAGAGCATCAGTCTTCTCGAACATATCCTTGCGGAGTGCTGCAAACCACGCCTTTCTCTGCTTAGGCTCAACCTTGGCATTGGCCTTGTCTTTCAACTTATTATAAAGATCGACAGCCTCGCTGATCACTTCTGCGAGTTTCTCGGAACTCTTGTGAGGGTTGAGGGCGATGAAGAGAGAGCAATCATCTACGAAATCACCGACGATGTACTCAACGTCTTTCTTGAAATCTCTTAAATTCATAATATCTTTAAATTAAGTGTTGTCAAATCGACCGTTCCGAAACGCGAGGAAAACCAGTTGTTCCGATGAAACAGTCTCAACTCGGCAAAGTTAGTCAAAATTATTGAATTTTATTTGTCCTGAGGAAAATAGTACGGACTGTCAATGATTTTGGTCGAAGTGTAAGGCTTGCCGTTCGAGTCACACATTCGTCTGGCTCTCAAGAGTCTGGACGCGCCGCTATAGTAATTCGGGGCTGCCGAATCAAGGGAATTGATGCGGACCTCATGCGATGAATGTATAATGCAGCCGTTGCCGATATACATGGCCACATGTGTGACCTTCTCCTTGGACTCGGCCGTTGCTTTCCTGCCGAAGAACAGAAGGTCTCCAGGCCTCAGGTTACCTTCACTTTTCCCTGGAACGAAACCGTCAAGAGGAACTTCGATGCCTTCCTTGACCTGCTGGGACGCATTCCTGTGCAGAAGGACACCGTTCATGAAAAAGGCCGTTCTGGTCAAACCGCTGCAGTCCAAACCTTTAGCTGAGAACCCTCCCCAGAGATATGGAGTCCCGATGAACCTTTTGGCCATGGCAACAAGGTTGGAAGGAACCGCCTTTCGGCTTTCCGCCCATGACCTGAACTCGGTCACATCATAGTTTCTTACATAGCCCTCTTTTCCGTCCGGCAGGATGACGTGGAGAAAAAACTTCGTCTTCTCAGGCTTTCCGCTTGCATTGACCTTAATTCTCATCAGGTCGCCGGCGACAAGATCGCAGATTCGCGCGCTTCCCTCCTTTGGTGCCGAAAGCACCTCTGACCACAGGGTCGTACATATATATTTTGGAGCCGCAATGTAATTCTGGAGCCCGAGGCTGTCGGTCCGGATGATTCCCATGTCGGTAGCCCAGGCGATGTAAGGCGCAGGTGTCTTGATTTTCAGCCAATAGCCTGTGCTGTCCAGAATTTCTGCCGGAGTTCCCATAAGCGCTTGAGTCTCAAGTCCTGATTCGTAATCCGGGGCCGTCCTCATGTAGTTTGCGGAATACTTCACGATTCCGTATTTCTGTTGTCCGGCCGCACTTCCGGCCATTGCCAATGCTGCCAGAACCGTTAGAAAAAGCTGTTTCATGGTGATTTATGATTATCTTTGCTAAGATACATACTTTTTGATAGATTTGTACCCCGCAGACCTCACTATTTGGGGGCCAGAAACATGAAATTCCAAGTGGATTGTCTTATGAACGAAAACACTTCCGCATTGTCCGGTTTCCCGGACGGAAAAAGATATAATACATTTGTCGGCTATTACAAACGCCTGTACGGCGAAAGACTCCAGAAACTCGTGATAGACGCCGGATTCACATGCCCGAACCGGGACGGGACCGTCGGCTACGGAGGCTGCTCATTTTGCGACAATGCCGCCTTCCATCCATCGTACAGCACCGTCGGAAAGTCATTGTCAATGCAAATAGACGAGGGTATCGAGTTTCATCGTGTGCGGTACCGCAACACGAAACATTATCTGGCCTATTTCCAGTCATATTCAAATACTTACGCCCCGCTTGCAAGGCTTAGGGAACTGTATCTGGAAGCATTGGCGCATCCCCAGATTGTCGGGATCGTCATAGGGACCAGACCTGATTGCATTGATGAAGAAAAACTGGATTTTCTGGCCGATCTGCGCGACGGGCGCGTCATTGACGGTTGGCATCGCGATGGTTTCGGGTCGCCTCTCGTAAAGGTGGAATATGGCATTGAATCGTGCTATGACAAGACATTGGAGCGAGTCGGGAGGGGACATGATGTCGCGACTGCGGAGCGCGCTGTCCGTCTGACGGCGGAAAGAGGGCTGGAGCCGGGAGCGCATTTTATCCTCGGCCTCCCGGGGGAGACAAGGTCAATGCTGACTGACCAGTGTTCATTTATTTCCTCTCTGCCGCTTCATTCCGTCAAATTCCATCAACTGCAGATAGTTAAAGGGACCCGCATAGAAAAGGAATATGCTGCAGTGCCGCAGGATTTCCTTCGTATGGAACTGCCGGAATATCTGGACTTCGTGATAGATATATTGGAACGTCTGCGCCCAAATCTATATATAGAAAGAGTAGCAGGAGAGGTTCCGCCGAGATTTGTCAATGAAACTCAGTGGGGTCTTGTCCGGAATTTCCAGATACTGCATATGCTGGATGACCGACTGGCGGAGAGGGATACCTGGCATGGACGGCTTGCTGTTTCTAACGATTTCTAAGCATAATTGGTGCGAAATTGAAAAATATTTCACTTCTATCCCGAAATATTCTTATATTTGCCAAAATATACATAGTTCACAATGCAGTTCGTTAATTCAGAAATTCCTGAAGGTCTTACCTTCGATGATGTTTTACTTGTACCTGCACGCTCTGAAGTTCTACCAAGAGCGGTAGATGTCTCCACTAAGTTCACTAGAGATATTACTCTCTGTACTCCTATCGTGTCTTCTGCTATGGATACCGTCACTGAGGCTGACCTTGCAATCGCAATGGCTCGCGCAGGTGGTATCGGTGTCATCCACAAAAACATGACAATTGAGCAGCAGTGCGAACAAGTCCGTCGCGTAAAGAGAGCTGAGAACGGGATGATTTATGATCCTGTCACCATCAGCCCTGAAGCTACAGTGGGCGATGCACTGGCTCTTATGGCGAAACATCACATCGGTGGCATTCCGGTTGTCGATTTGAATGGAAAACTCATAGGAATCGTCACTAACCGTGACCTCCGTTTCCAGGACAACAAGAAGAAGCCTGTGTTCGAGGTGATGACCAAGGAAAATCTGGTTACGGCCAAGAAGGGAATCAGTCTGCAGGACGCTACTGGAATCCTCAGACAGAGCAAGGTAGAGAAACTTCCTGTAGTGGATGATGACTTCAAGCTCGTCGGCCTTATTACATATAAGGACCTCATGAAGATCAAGGACAATCCTATCGCATCTAAAGACTCTAAGGGAAGACTTCTCGTTGCAGCTGCAGTAGGTGTGAAATCCGATACACTTGACAGAATCGAAATGCTGGTAAGCGCAGGAGCTGATGCTGTTGTCATTGACACTGCTCATGGTCATTCAGTGGGCGTCCTCGACGTCATTGCGAAGGCTTGCGCGGCATTCAAGAACAGGGATATCCAGATTGTTGCGGGTAACGTCGCTACTGGTGAGGGTGCCAAGGCTCTTGCAGATGCTGGTGTAAGTGCAGTCAAGGTCGGTATCGGTCCTGGTTCCATCTGTACTACACGAATCATTGCCGGTGTCGGTATGCCTCAGTTGACAGCTGTAATGCTTGCATCCAAGGCTCTTGAGGGAACAGGCGTTCCTGTAATTGCTGACGGCGGTATCCGTTACTCAGGTGACATTACCAAGGCTCTTGCTGCCGGTGCAAGTACTGTCATGGCAGGTTCGCTCTTTGCCGGAACAGAGGAGTCACCTGGTGAAACCATCATCCTTAACGGAAGAAAATTCAAGTCTTATCGTGGAATGGGTTCGCTTGAGGCAATGGAGCATGGCTCTAAAGACAGATATTTCCAGGATATGGAAGAGGATATCAAGAAGCTTGTTCCGGAAGGAATTGTCGCTCAGGTACCTTTCAAGGGAACTGTCAGCGAGGTCGTATATCAGTTGGTCGGCGGTCTCCGTGCAGGTATGGGCTATGTGGGAGCCAAGGACATCGAGTCGCTTCGCGCTGCCCAGTTCGTGAGAATTACCAATGCCGGATTCCTTGAGAGCCATCCGCACGATGTGACTATCACCAAGGAATCACCAAACTATTCCAGATAATAAGTTGAGTTCAAGAAAAACTAAACATATTCTGGCATTATGCCTTATCGTAATCGTCTTGCCGACATTTTTTTCGTGCAAGACGATTACGTCGTTTGTCCATGACGGCAAAGTCGTGGCAAAAGTCGGTAGCCACAAATTGTATGATACCGAGCTGAATGCGTACATTCCTGACTCCGCATCTCCGGAGGACAGTGTGAAACTCGCTCTGCAGTACATCAATTCCTGGGCTACCGACATGATGTTCAATGATCTCGCCGACAAGGAACTTTCCAAGAGCGAGAAGAATGTCGATAAGGAACTGGAGGCTTACAGGCAGTCTCTGCTCAAATTCCGTTATGAGCAGAAATTCATCAACCAGCGTCTGGATACTGCTGTAACTGAGTCACAGATAGAGAATTACTATGAATCCCATCTCGAGAACTTCAAGTTGCAGCTGCCGATAGCCAAGGCCCAGTTTCTGTATATCTCTTCTGATTCCCCGAATCTCGGAATCATCATGAAGAAAATGACATCATCCAAGCCGGAGGACAGGATTGAGGCCGACAGCATGGCCGTGTCTTCAGCATTGAGATACACCTCTTTCGGCGGGAAATGGATTGACCTTGTCAAGCTTTCCCGAGAGTTCGGGGTGGATTACGGCACGGTGCTGTCGTCAATGAAAGACGGTGTGGTGGAAATTCCTGACGGGAACGGCAATGTCAATATCGCCTACATCAGCAGTATGATGAAGGCTGGAACTACCGGCCCGGTCGAGTACTATAGGGAAATGATTAAAGATATTATTCTGAGTACCAGAAAACAGGCGCTTCTTTCCAGTTTGGAACGAGACTTGTTAGAAAATGCGCGCAGTCAGGAAAATTTCGTTGTATATTAAGGGAGTATGAAAAATATATTTAAGCTGGCGGCAGTTGCTGCCACACTGATGCTGCCGATTTCAGGTTTTGCACAGAAATATGGCAATGGCCTCATTGACAAGACAATAGCAGTCGTCGGAAATGAGATGATTTCATTGTCTGAATTGGAACAGGAGATTCTCTATATGCGGATGCAGGGAATGTATTCGGATAAGAATATGCGTTGTGAACAGCTGGAGAAAATGCTTGAGAACAAGCTGTTCCTCATGCAGGCCAGAGTCGATTCATTGTCAGTGAATCAGGAAATGGTCGCAAGTACACTGTCTCAGCGTATTGATGCCATGCGTACCCAGCTTGGAGGTGATGATAATGTCGAGAAGACCTACGGCAAGCCTCTCTATAAACTCCGTCAGGAGTGGAAACAGCAGATGGAGGACATGTCGCTTACCCAGCAGATGCAACAGCAGATTTCTTCTCAGGTCCCGGAGCTCACTCCGCATGATGTGAAGGAATATCTTGCCGAGACTGATCCTGCTGACCTTCCGATGGTTCCTATCAAGTACCAGCTCAGCCAGATTTGCATCTATCCTGACAGGGAGGCTGCGAATCTTGCCGTGAAGGAGAAACTTCTCGGCATCCGTGAGCGTATCATGAACGGAGAGAAATTCTCGACATTGGCACGTATCTATTCGGAGGATCCGGGCAGCGCGAGAAAGGGTGGAGAACTTGGTCTTGCTTCCAAGTCCATTTTCTGGCCGGCGTTCTCAGATGCGGCAATGTCATTGAAACCTGGCGTCATTTCGCAGATTGTGGAGACTCCGGACGGATTCCATATCATTGAAGTTCTCGAGAAGAAGGGCGATATGTTCAATGCACGCCATATTCTCATCAAGCCTTCTTACACTGACGAGGACAGACAGAAGGCATTCAAGACATTGGATTCTTTGAAGACTGAAATCCAGAACAATGCCGTGACCTTCCAGATGGCCGCGCGTTTCTATTCCCAGGATGCACAGACCAAGACTAACGGAGGACAGATGGCAGACCCTTACACCGGATCGTCTTATTTCGAAATAGACCAGCTCAAGCCTGAGGATTATGCCGCTATCAAGGATTTGAAGGAGGGTGAGATTTCCGAGCCTGTGCAATCTACTGACAATGAGGGACGTAACGGAAATACCGTCTATAAGATAATCAAGGTTGACAAGATTATTCCTGCGCATACCGCTTCTTTCGACAATGATTACAGTGAACTTCTCGAGGACGCCCGCAGCAAGAAGCAGGAGGCTGCCATTGACCAGTTCATCAATGGAAAGATAAAGACGACTTACATTATCATTGACCCTCTTTTCAAGAATTGCGATTTTTCTCGCGAAGGCTGGAATAAGATTGCGCGAGAGGGCGAATCCGGTAAATAATCATGAATTTCCGCAGAAGTCTCATAACGGTATTGATATTTCTGTCAGCTATATTCCGCCTGTCTGCCCAGGAAAAAGGCAGTCAGGTGGATTCTCTTGTACGTCTGCTCAGTGCCCAGTCCATGGAACTCATCGAAAAGAACGGCCTGAATTACCGTAAGGTGACCGGACCGGCCAGGTTCCTGCACAATGACACGTATCTGATTTGCGATACGGCTTTGTGGAATGTTTCTTCGAATGAGATATATGCCATCAAGAATGTCAAGATTCTTCAGGACCAGACTGTTCTGACAGGTGACAAACTCACTTACTATGTCGATCGCGACCTGGCCGAATTCAGGGGGTCGCTGGTGCAGCTGGAGGACAAGGACAGAAATGTCCTGCGAACAGAATATTTGGATTATAACACGAGGGACAGTGTTGCTGTCTTCTTCAACGGCGGTTCGATGAGGGATAAGGATGGCCAGATAATCGAAAGCCGTACAGGTACTTACGACTCCAAACTGAAGACGTTCACTTTTACCGATGATGTGAATATGTTCACTGATTCTATTTTCGTGAAGTCATCGTCCATCATCTACGACGCGAATCGTAATATGGCCACATTCGGCTATAATACAGATACTTGGAGTGAAGACAACATGCTTTCCGCCAATGCCGGCTGGTATGACAGGAACAAGGAGATTTTCTTGTTCAGGAAGAATGTCCATGGCATGAGCGATACCCAGGAAGGGTGGTCTGATTCGCTGTTCTATTACAGGGCCAGCGGGGATATCGAGATGCTCGGCAATGCCCAGGTGATAGACACTACCCGTGACGTGTCAGCATTGGCCGGCAAGATATATTACACTGATACGCTGTCTCAGATAGTCCTGTCCAGAAAGCCTGCTGTCATTGGCATTGTCAAGGAAGAAAATGCCGCGCCGGACACGGTTTATTTCGGGGCGGATACCCTCATTGCCAGAACACGGATGATGTTCGAGATCGAAGACGGCCTGAAGAAGGCTGCCGAGTCGCGTCTCAAGGATCTTTCTGTCGATGCGGTCCAGAATTACCGACAGAAGGCTGCGAAAGAGGCTGCCGAAGCTGCGGCAAAGGCCGCGGAGGAAGATCCGAACAGACCACCGCAGCAGAAGAACCAAGGAAAGGGTAAGGTCAATGACAATGCGGCTGCAAAGCCGGCTGGCTCTTCCGACAAGGCCAAGCAGGCCGATGCTCCTAAAGAAGCTGAACGGACTGAAAATGTTGCTGCCCAGGCAGATACGCTCGCGGCAAAGGCTCCGGCGGCTGCGGATACACTGGCATTGACAAAACCATCAGAATCAGATGCGGCGGCTGCGGACAGCCTTGGAAGTGCTCCGGCAGATTCTACGGCATTGACTTCAGAGTCATTGAAAGAACTCGCGGATTCTGTCGGTGTTCAGGCTGACAGCCTTGCGGCCCCTAAGGATTCCACTAAGCTGAATTTCATCACTGCAATCAGAAATGTGAAGATGTATAAGTCTGATATTCAGTTCGCTTGCGATTCTCTGGAGTATAATGACCTGGATTCTCTAGTGCGGATGTATCAGAAACCTGTTGTCTGGAACGAGACCAACAGGCAGTATTCTTCGGATAGTCTTTATGCCGTTATCAAGGGCAGTTCCCTTCAAAAGGCCAGTCTGATGTCCAATGCGTTTATCGTGGTGCAGGAGGATTCGCTGTGTTTCGACCAGATTCGTGCGACCGAGATGTTGGCTTACTTTGATGAAAAGGGCGGCCTGACCCGCTTCGATGCGCTTGGTGAGGCCAATGCCATTTTCTACATTCCTGAGGATAGTGTATATGCGACGGTCAACAAGAGTGCTGCGAAGATGCTCTATGCCCAGTTCAAAGATGGCGATTTGGACAAGGTCTATTATTTCGAGTCTGCCAAGAATGATGCCTATCCTGTCGCTCAGATGTCTAAGGATGACCGTGTCCTCAAGGGTTTCAATTGGGATCCCGAGAGGCGTCCCGCAGGTCGTGAAAGCATAACGCCGCTTTCATTAAGGGCTTCAGAAAGAGATTATTACGCGTCACGTCCGAGGACGACGTTCACTTATACCGACAAATATTATCCGGGTTATATTCCGGGCGTCATGAAGGAAATCGAGCGCGGTAGGCTTGCCAAGTCAGAGGCGAAGGCTCGCAGAAGGGCTGCCGCCCAGGCAAAGGCCGCGCAGGATTCATTGACAGTCGCCCGCGATTCTGCCTCTGTCGATTCATTGTCAATGTTACCGGCGGATTCTTCTTCAGCAGTTCCTGCTCTCGCGGACTCCACAAAAGCCGGGGCCGATTCATTGTCAATGTCACCTGATTCGTCTATTGTCAATGCTAGTGTGACGGATCCTGCCGCCCTTAAGAAGGCTCAGCGTGATTCTCTTCGAGCGGCCAAGATAGCAGCCCGTGAGGCCAAGTGGGCCCGCCTGGATAGTCTGGATGCCGCCAAAGCCAAGGCGGCCACGGATAAGAAAGCTGCCAAACTTCGTGCGAAGAAACTTAAGGAAATTCTCGCTGCCGAAGCCCGTGAACGGAAAGAAAATGCCCGTCTGGACAAGTATAAGGCATCTTTTACCAAGCAGAAAGAGCGCGAAGACAAGCGCAAGGCCCGACTTTCGGAAAAGAAAGCCCTTTCTGACAAAAAGAAAGATAATTCCAAGAAGGAGAAGGATCCTCTCAATGTCCCTTTGCGGGCGACTGACCTTAAGTCTTCTCTCGATGATGTAGCAGTCGATAATTCCACGTCCGAAAAGGTCCCTCCTCTAGAGGAAACCGATAACATTGAATAAAATTCAATCCTTAGCAGCCGTTTCCATGGGGGTTGTTAAGGATTGATTATTTTGTGCCATATGTAACGTCCTCCCCATCGTTCAGACACCGCGCCTGCCCTGCCCTTGTCGCATATCCGGCGACTTGACTGCTCAATGCTGCCCCGATGAGGTCAATTTTGAGTGCTGTTTCGATGCGTGCTACCATTTCGCATAGAATGTCTGTCTGAATTTTATTGCGGATTCTAGGGTGATGTGGTGTCTGTCATGCGTGGCAAGATGTCGTTATTCGGATGTCTGATAAGTACCATAGTTTCGATATTGGCGGTTGTGCTCGTAATCTGGTGTATTTTCTCAGAGTTGTTCTAGCGGTTATCCAGAGAGAGTTAGACAATAAAAGAATAACTGCTTTTTATAAAGTCTATTATATCATACTTTTTCTTGCAATTCCGAGAAATAATGTATATTTTTGCGTTAAAAGTATGATTTATTGGACTTATGGAACTTGGCGATGTGATAAAAAGTCGTAGGAAAACTCTTGCTATATCACAGTTGGACCTCGCTGAAATGGCTGGAGTAGGCTTGGCGACCGTCAAAGATATTGAGCGGAAGAAGGGAAATCCTTCGATGTCGACGGTATTGAAAATATTGGAGGTCTTAGGAATGGAAATCGTCTTTCGGGTTCGTCAGACAGTATGATTATTTAGAATAAGAATATGAGACGGTTAGACGTATATGTAAACGACAGAAAAGCCGGGATGCTGACAGAGAAGTATCCTGGTGGCGGATATTGTTTCCAATATGAGACTGACTATTTTTTGTCTGATGCTCCTTCAATATCTGTTACATTGTCAAAAAGAAATAAAATCTACGAGTCGGCTCTTTTGTTTCCTTTCTTCGCGAATATGCTTCCTGAAGGAGCAAATCGCAAGGTAATATGTAGGACTAAAAGAATTGACGACAATGATTTATTCGGCATTCTTATCGCTATGGCAGGAAGCGATTTCATAGGTGGAGTCAGTTTAAAAAAGCAAGGATAAATGATTGATATTCAATGCTGCCCTTCATGTCTTGATGAAGGATATACCACATATTGTCCGAATGCAATCAAGTCATTGTTCAATGGTGTCAAGGTAAGTCCATATCTGGATTTTGAACTTGAGAATGTCCGGAATAAGCAAACAATTATTGATGCCATGCATCGGATTTCTGTGTCTGGTGTTCAGGAAAAATTTCCTGCCATCATTGACTCCGGGCATATCAGGATTGCGGAAGATAATGAGCAATCTACATATATTCTGAAACCGGCCCCTTGGGATGAAACGTTGCGCGAGCGTAAACAAATTCCTGCTAATGAGCATCTTACAATGCAAATAGCTTTCCGTGTTTATGGTATAGATACTGCGGCCAACGGATTGTGCTTTACCAAGAAAGGTCAGATGGTCTATATAACCAAAAGATTCGATGTGCTTCCCAATGGCACCAAATTGCTGATGGAAGATTTTGCTTCGGTAATCGGAAAAAATGAGGGGGAGGCGGGAAAAGAATTCAAATACTGTGGTTGCTATGAGGATATTGCAGTTGCAATCAGAAAAAATGTTTCTGCGTGGATGGTTGATATGGAGAAATTCTTCGAGCTTATTTTGTTTAACTACATATACGCAAATGGGGATGACCATTTTAAGAATTTTTCCTTGGTGCTGAGAGGGACTGACTATCGTCTTGCGCCAGCGTATGACTTGCTGAATACCAGTTTGCATGTAAGTGGCGATGACTTTGGTCTTGATGGCGGTCTTTCACCGAATATCTTTAAAAGTGACGTGTATGATCAGTCAGGACATCCATGCCGCATTGACTTTGTGCGCTTTGGAGAACTGATTGGGCTACGGATGCCTCGTATCAACCGGATTCTTGACAAATATATGCGGTTGCCTGAATTAGCCGTTACACTTATAGGGAACAGTTTTCTTAACGATAAGATGAAACGTCTTTACTTGAGAACTGTAAATGAGCGAATTGCAAGATTTATTCGTGTTTCTGATTAGCGGGCCGTTCCGGATGATCATGTTTAAAAAGTGAGCCATAATTCACCCTCATTGAACATAAAATAGCGATGGCGACCTGCACATAGAGGTCGCCATCGCTATAAATGCTTGATAATGTGTCCTGTAGGTTATTCCGCGTAAAGCTTGATGATGTTCAGCACTACCTCGGAGGCCTTCTCAATGTTCTCGAGAGGGGCGAACTCCATCTTGCCGTGGAAGTTCATGCCGCCGGCGAAAATATTCGGACATGGGAGGCCTTTGAATGAAAGATTTGCTCCGTCGGTACCGCCACGTATTGGCTGGATCTTCGGTTTGACGCCCGCCATTTCCATAGCCTTGACAGCCTTTTCAACAATGAAATAATATGGCTCCACCTGCTCGCGCATATTGTAGTACTGGTCCTTAACTTCCAGAGTAGCAGTCCCTTCACCATACTTGACATTGATAAACTTTACGCACTGCTCGATGAGTTCCTTCTTCTCCTCGAACTTCTTCCGGTCGTGGTCGCGGATGATGTAGCCGAAATCAGCCTCCTCGACAGAACCTTTGAAACTGATGATGTGGAAGAAACCGTCATAGCCCTCTGTCAGCTCAGGACGCTGGCCGATAGGAAGCAAGTCATTGAACTCCATGCCGATAAGGATGGCATTCTTCATCTTGTCCTTCGCGTAGCCCGGGTGGACATTGCGTCCTTGGATATGAATCTTGGCGGAAGCGGCATTGAAATTCTCGAACTCGAGCTCGCCGATTTCGCCGCCATCCATAGTGTAGGCGTAATCCGCTCCGAATTTCTTTACATCGAACTTCACGACACCACGACCAATCTCCTCATCCGGAGTGAAGCCGATTTTGATGTCACCATGCTTGAATTCAGGATGCTCTACCATGTACTGCACAGCGTTCATAATTTCTGCGACACCAGCCTTGTCATCAGCGCCGAGAAGAGTTGTTCCGTCAGTGGTGATGATGGTCTCGCCCTTGTGTGCAAGCAGCTCAGGGAACTCGGACGGCTTCAGATATAGACCGGGGACGCCCTTCAAGGCAATATCAGAACCATCATAATTTTCAATGATCTGCGGCTTGACATTTGCACCTGAAGCATCAGGAGAAGTATCCACGTGCGCGATAAAGCCGATAGCAGGAACCTTCTTGTCAATGTTGGAAGGCAAAGTTCCCATCACATATCCGTACTCATCGAGAGTGGCCTCTACTCCCATGTCGTTCAGCTCCTTGCAGAGCAATTTCAATAAATCCAGTTCCTTGGCCGCACTTGGCTGGGACTCTGAATTTTCATCAGACTGAGTGTCGATTGCGACATATCTCAGAAATCTGTCCAATATCTTTTCCATGTAATATTATGTATTATGCGTTTTTGTCAGTTTTGACTTTCATCGCAGCGCCTGTGATGAATGCGATGATGGCAATATAAGGCAGGATAGCGATTGCCTCTCCATAAGCGGCATGCCAACCGGTCATGTACATATCGACGTTGGCGAACTTGAGAATTGCGCTGACAACACCCATGAGCGCTCCGCCGGCGATGAAACCGGACGCGATGAGCGTACCCTTCTCCTGTCTTGCAGCATTGACCTTCTCATCATTGCTTCTCGTGCTGACGAACCAAGAAATCGCGCCGCCGACGAGGAGAGGAAGGTTCAGGTCAATAGGAATGAACATTCCGAGAGCGAATGCAAGTGCGGGTATCTTGCACATTGTCAATGCTATAGCGATCAATGCTCCGATTCCGTAGAGTATCCAAGGGGCTCCGCCGCCGTTCATCAACGGCTGGATGACAGCCGCCATGGCATTGGCCTGAGGCGCTACGAGAGCGTTGTCTCCGGTAAATCCGAAGGTCTTGTTCAGCACGAGCATCACTCCGCAGACAGTTGCGGCTGCGACAGCGACACCGGCAAACTTCCAGATTTCCTGCTTCTTAGGAGACGAGCCGATCCAGTAACCTATCTTGAGATCGGTCACGAAAGAACCCGCAACCGAAAGTGCCGTGCAGACAACTCCGCCGATGACGAGGGCTGCCGCCATACCGACATTTCCCTTCAATCCCACAGCCACGAGGATGAGAGATGCGATTATCAATGTCATAAGTGTCATTCCGCTGACAGGGTTGGAGCCGACGATTGCGATGGCATTGGCCGCAACGGTGGTGAAGAGGAATGAGATGACGCCGACGATGAGTACGCCTATCAATGCCTGCCAGATGTTTTCGACTACTCCGCCGAAAGCGAAGAATGCGAATACGGCCAAAAGGGTGATGACGATACCGAAAACGATGATTTTCATTGACATATCCTCATCTGTCCTGTCGGCATTGACCTCCTCCTTGCCTGGTTTTTTTGAGAACTCTCCGGCTGCGAGGCTTACGGCAGACTTGATCACTCCGAAGGATTTGATGATTCCGATGATGCCGGCGGTAGCAATGCCTCCGATTCCGATGTGGCGCGCGTAGTTGCGGAAAATTTCGTCCGCAGACATGTCGCCGATTGTCTGGGTAATGCCGGAATTCATAAGGTCAATGACTTGTCCGCCCCAAAGAACGTTCATCAGAGGGATGATGACGAGCCATACAAGGAAACTTCCGCAGCAGATGATGAATGCGTATTTCAGGCCGACGATATAGCCGAGACCGAGGACGGCTGCGCCTGTGTTGAGTTTCAATACAACTTTGGCCTTGTCCGCCACGTACTGTCCTGCCTGCATCACCGTCGTGGTTACCGTTTCGCTCCACGCTCCGAATGTTGCGATGATGAAATCGTAGAGACCGCCGACGAGACCGCTTAAGATCAATGTCTTTGCGTTGTTTCCGCCGCCTTCGCCGCTGACGAGTACCTGAGTGGTGGCTGTCGCTTCAGGGAAGGGATACTTTCCATGCATTTCCTTGACGAAGTATTTTCTGAACGGAATCAGGAAGAGAATGCCTAGGATACCTCCGAGCAGCGAAGAAAGGAACATCTGCATGAAGTTCACTTCTACACCTAGTATATATATGGCAGGGAGGGTGAAGATGGCTCCGGCAACGACCGCACCTGAGCATCCGCCGATGGACTGGATGATGACGTTCTGTCCGAGTCCGCCTTCTTTTCCGAGTGCGCTGGTCAGTCCGACTGCGATGATGGCAATCGGAATTGCAGCTTCGAATACTTGTCCGACCTTAAGTCCAAGGTAGGCTGCTGCGGCAGAAAAGAGGATTACCATCAGAAGTCCGACGCATACTGAGTAGGGGGTAACTTCTGGATAGGTTTTGTTGGGGCTGAGCAGTGGCTCGTATTTTTCGCCCGGTTTCAGTTCCCTCTGCGCGTTTTCCGGCAGGGATGTTCTGTGTTCTTTCATTTGTTATAACCTGTTTTTATGTTTCGATATAATATATTATTGTGTTGGTCCCACAAATATAATTAAATATGGTTTCAAAACATACTTAGGAATGGACAAAAAGTTCTCTGGAGGGTTTTGCGGATTATTGTGGACGGATGCGCGGAATAGTGGTGTTTTTAGAAGATTCGTTGTAGAGGCTTTGTTTGGCGGTTTTTAGACGAAATAAGGGTATATTAGACACAATAAAATGTTTTTTATGAAAAATTTTGTGAAAAAAGTCTGAAAAAGTTTGGAGGTAAAGAAAAAGTGCGTATCTTTGCAGTCCGTTTGAGAAACAACGATACTTCACAAGAGAATCAGAAACGATAACGGACAAGTTCATTGACAACATTGAGAGAGAATAAGAGGTAAAGATAGATAAAGAAAATCAGTTTGTAATTTTGAAATTCGAGAGTTTTTTCGGGTTGCGAAATGGGAACTGCAATTTCATAGGCAAGAAAACGAGACAAAATCGAAGTCGCTGTCACCGGAGGGATCCGGTGAGTAGATGGACTGAGATTCACGAGAGAAAGAGGCGAAGAGCGAACGGAGGATGCCTAGGCTATCCGGAGGCGAGGAAGGACGCGGAAAGCTGCGAAAATTTACGGGGAGCTGCAAACAGGCTATGATCCGTGAGTGTCCGAATGGGGCAACCCGGCAGGCTGAAGGCCTGTCACCGGCATTTGGCCGGGGCGAACGCGGGGAACTGAAACATCTCAGTACCCGCAGGAAGAGAAAGAAACATCGATATCCTGAGTAGAGGCGATCGAAAGGGGCAGAGCCTAAACCGTGCGGTTCAAGGACCGTGCGGGGTTGTAGGAGCGGCCAAAGGAACATGTCAAGGAACGCGAAGCGCATGGAAAGGCGCCGCGCAGAGGGTGACACGCCCGTAGCGGCAACGAGGACATGTCAGGGACGCCACCTGAGTAGGGCGGGGCACGAGGAATCCTGTCCGAATCCGCGGGGACCATCCCGCAAGGCTAAACACTTCCGGAAGACCGATAGTGGACCAGTACCGTGAGGGAAAGGTGGGAAGCACCCCGAACAGGGGAGTGAAACAGAACCTGAAACCGTTCGTTTACAAGCGGTCGGAGCGCGGGAGCGCGACGGCGTGCCTTTTGCATAATGAGCCTACGAGTTGCTTCTGTCCGGCAAGGCTAAGTACCTGAGGTACGGAGCCGAAGCGAGAGCGAGTCTGAATAGGGCGTTGAGTCGGATGGAGCAGACGCGAAACCTAGTGATCTACCCTTGTCCAGGGTGAAGTCGCCGTAACA
>OLGE01001080.1_pt1 | contig 29406 bp, 22 predicted proteins | sample 1605151 | NCBI WGS metagenome assembly OLGE01 (sample SAMEA3888912, study PRJEB22519) | human gut metagenome | biome: human gut; feature: human-associated habitat; material: faeces | place: Denmark | collected 2010
CGCGGAGGGCGGGCGCGGCCACCGTGGTCGCGGTTTCGCGCACGGCGGCTCCGAGCGTCGAGCGGATCCCCTCCGCCTCGCGGGAGCGCGGGTCGTACGCGCCGCGCCGCCGCCGTTCCCGCGCATAGTGGCCGAGATGCTGGATCGCGAAGTTCCGCGTCTTCTCATCCCGTCCGCCGTCGGCGTGCAGACGCCGCATCAGTTCGCCGTACTCGCCCGAAAGGCCGCCCGTGTCCATGAGGCGCGTCATCGCGCGGTCCCGATCGGACGCCGCCCGGGGCGAACCGTCCGTCCGTGCGGTGACGGCGCGCCGGTCGTTCGTGGTGGCGTCGACGCGGGCGGGGAGATGCGTCACATGTCCCTTCGCCGTCACACGGTTCTTTTCCTCGCATCCACCCGAGCCGAGCCACGCCACCACGCATGCCAAGCCCAGGTACAGGAGAAACACGACAGGGAACAAGCGCCCAAGTGTACATGTAGACCCAAAGACACCCATGAACCGCCGTGCGTAGCGACGGAGATTCCACAAAACCCACACCGTCGTACAAAACAGACAGACGGCAAGGACGGCGACCACCACATGCACGTCATCCGCCCTTCCGGCGTCGAGCAACAACTGGCGCACGAAGACAATCACCCCCACTCCAAAGAGTGGCAGCAGAAACCCCACCGCAATGAGGACGTTGCACCAGAAGAGGGGGACAAGGTATCTCATCTGCCGTCCGAACCGCCGCAGGGCGGCGTCTTCCGACCTCGACATGCGGGCCAACGCCAGAATCAGAATCCAATCCGGCATCAACGCCGACCGCCTCGAAGACAGGAATGTCCAGCCGTCAAGGTATTCCTTCAACACCCTTGAACGAGAGGACAGACACCAGGAACGGACATACAGGAGAAACCACAGGAGAAATGCGCCAAAACCACCCAACGGACCTGGCACGAGGATTAAATAGGGCCAATCGAACTGATCAAACTGTACGATAGAATCGAACTGTACGACAGAAAGCATCATATAGAATCCTTTGCCGGTTCCACTTCTACGTCCAATGGTACCCCATCGTAATCAGCCTCCGTTCCGGCATAATCCAACGCACAGCTGTAGAGACGAGGTCCACGTGGACAGAAAACTGCCTGATAAACATTGATCCCCCCTGTTTCAACCGCGACCTTTCGAAAGCGGGCCACTTCCGGGTTAATCTCATCGACGCTAAAGAATATCTCCTTCCCGACCCTTGCCCATGTATCCTAGAACACGCCAGTTCATTCACCGTTCGGTAGTAGGAGGCGCACCCACCCAACAGGAGAATGAGGATGAGGCAAAAAAATCGTTTTATGTTCATTGTATCATTCTTCATTCAAAAGATTCTAAATCACATCTCACATGTAATTTTACTTTTCAAAGACGAGCCTTTGGAACGTATGAATGTCGTTTCGACCTACAGAACAACGACCCCGCAGATTGCAAGGGCAAGTCGGCGGTGCCCGTTCCCAAACAGGACATCGTTCTTTACGACCCTTACCATCACATGTACGGGTTTCCAGGGATCAATCTCCTTTCTCGTCACATGAAGTAACGGATAGTGGTTCAAGACCCTTCTCGACGCAGTACGCCGTGCCTGCAACACTTCTTGAATGGACACGTTTTTTCGAATACAAGGAACTTGTTTCTGAGATATGACAATCTCGATTTCCGCACGACACGCCTCCAATCCCTGCAACACCGTCGATTCGGATTCCGGAAACATGACATCGGGGACAAAGGCTCCCTGCCCATCCTTCCGATAGCCAATGAGCGAGATATTATACCCGTCCGGATCCCGGAATTCAAACGTCGTCTCCACGGTAAAACCGTCGTCGGACAACCGGAAATCGCCACATGCAACCAAGGGCCCGAACACGGTCTGGACATAATGATCAGCACGGAACAGATTCGCCCCGATCAACATCAGACCCGACGTACCGTCCATTGTTCTGCACCCTGCGGCACTCCAGAGTATCGCAGAGACAAGGAACACAGCCCGTGTTCGGCGACCGAACAAGTCTTTAAGCGCGAATGCGAACGCGATGTAGAACGGGAGTGAAAAGAGGAAGAACAACACCCCCACCAATGTATGCACCTCCATACCCGTAAAAAGATTCTCAAGAAAACATTTCATGCTACCAGATCCGATCTTTGCAAGAAAGATCCACGCGACGGCAACAAGCGCAGTCCAAACGTACACGCCCGACACCTTGCCTTGCCGCACAATGACGAGCATGAAGCGGGCACACAGGCATATCGTGGGGAAGTCCCCCAACATCTGCAGCGACAAGGCGGCAACCTCTTCCGTTGTCATGCAGACATCCCAATGGCCGCTCAATGCACGGAAGACCGTGACCGTGGCCAATACTGTCAATGACGACAGGATCAAGAACATCGCACGAGAGCAGATTCTTTTCATTTCAAGATACATTGAAACCCCAATAAGTTATCTAGGCCCTCGCGAGTGACGTTTCAGATTGTTTCTCCTTTCCCGCAAAAGGATGATGACGCTTGCGAGAGCTCCCAGCACAAATAAAGGCGATCCTGTAGCCAGGAAGAACAAGCAAAACACTTCAAAGCAGATGCCAATTACGATACAGGAAACCAACGCCCAAAAAAGAATCCCAAAAAGACATCTTGGCATAAAACACTTCCTTTATTACCTAAGGAGAATTTGAATTGTTGCCACACCAGCGGCATACGCCCTTGCACCTAACGAGAACCCGGTAGCAACTATCGTCACTCCGGTACCCACGGCACTTGCTTTCGTAAAAACCGTTTCCAACACTTGAGTCCGTGCAGCAATTTGCGCACCAGCCTGTGCCGCCTTACGGGGACAAGCCGCCCTACCAGGTTTGCGGATTGTCATTTTGGTAGGGCGCGTTGTCCTCAACGCGCCGCCCAAGTACCGCCTCACTTAACATCAAAAGAAGCGCAAGAAAGAAAAACACCTCCCTCGATGCTTCGAGTGAAGGTGCCTCGGATGGACCTACGAAAGAAACATCAAAGGTGGCGAAACTGCACGGACTATGGCAGTGTCCTCTTCAATGCGTCTTCCGAGTTCTAAGTTTCTGAGGCTTTTCACTCGACGCGTCCCAAACGCGGCAGTACTTCGGTGCCTATCTTTTTAGCACACCCTCTCGTACCCCACGCGGGAAATCTATTTCGCTCCGCTAAAGCGATTTTCGCTTCAACGAAACATTCTTTCAATCAGTTCTCTTTTCTTCCTTTCATTTTTTGGTTACTGATGTGAAAATTATCAAAATGTCATCTCACTTTACTACTTTAAGCAGCATGAACTATTGTTCTATCCAATCGCGACTCAGGATACCCTGCCGCCACTCGTCCAATACGATTCAACTCCTCAAGAACCTTGAGCCGTTCGTCAATTGTCAACGACAAGCAAAACGCCTCGTCCTGCTCTTCTAAAGTAGTCATTTTTACAACTGTCCTATCCATTCTTCTTCTCCCGCAGTTTTTCCAATGTCAATGCATCGGCAATATCTTTCGGACGCCCAGACGAGCGCTTGTTAATTATCAAATCATCCAAAGACAAAACTTTTATCTCAAACCCGTCGACATTCATCTTGACAGCGCGATTTGACGCATCTGCATAATCAAGCCCGTCAACGGAAGAAATTATGTCAATACGCTGTGGATCAACTCCAATTTGGAAAACCATTCCCGGTCTATGAAAATCATCCTCAGATAATCCCTGCAATGGCGCACCAAAAGCCTTTATCGCCCGCATAACTGCTTTGGCATTCTCAGGATTGGCCATAATCCAAAAGTCAATATCAAAGGTCGTCCTTGGCCAACCATGAAGAGCAACAGCATACCCACCTACGAGCATAAAATCCACGTCTTCTCTCAAGAGACATTCAACCATATCCCTATAATCCGGATTTAATAATTTTTCGCTCGTATTCATACTACGCCAGTCCCTTCCGTACATACGAACCGAAAACCCAAAGCTTTTCGGCTTTGTGCGCCCTTGCGAAAGCGTATATCTCATCACGCTTCGCACGTATCTCATCTAACATGTACATTTATATTCCCCGCCTTCCAGTAGCCAACGCAACACTCGTTGTGTAGCATAGTCAGGCAAGTACTTTCTTGTGATTGGTTGGTAGTATAGCAGTTTTCAGTTAGGCCAGTAAAGCGGGCATGGTGATTAATTTCAACTCCACTCTGCCGTGGCCCGGCTGGTTTACCACTCGCCATTAACAAATTCAGCCGAATTTGAGATGATACGCTCGTCTGGACAGTAAAATTCTCCTCCATCGCTTTTTACCACAGAACACACTGAAGCCGCTTCGCGGCACACAGAAGACACAGAACTCCGAGGTCACTGTCCTTTATCCCCAACACTTTCTGTGTGTTCTGTGACGGCCATAGGCCGTTCTGTGTGTTCTGTGGTAGAGACAGGGAACGCCCCCTCTTCGGTCTCGTCATCCAAAATGAATCCAACATGTTACAATCCACGCAAAGAAAATGATGTTCAAAAACAGCAACATCGAGTCATAGAAACAAAGGAAGCGTACAAAGGTACCATTTGTTTTAGGCGACCGCTGACCAAGAATTCGAATCCCCGCAAAACCGAGACCGACACAAACCGTTTCAAGGAGAATCCCCCAAGGGAACCTCTGTCGAGGTCTCGCATCCAAAATGATAACAATAAATGAAAGATCGATAAGTTGAACGACAAGTGCATAGACTATTAAACTAAGTTTATAAATTTTCTTCATAACTACTCCTATGAGTGACAATTTCCAATCACATGACGGTTATTTTTTCCAAAGCCTTGAAAAATTCTGGAACATGGACTGCGAAAACGTCCGACAGTTTGGTCCAAATATTCGATAAATATCATGATTTCCACACCAACCCGTCAAGAAAGTCTTCTGCAAATACATCTTGTTCCTTAGCTGTCGGCATACAGAGGTCATTATCGACAGACGCCCCGCCAACCGCCATGACTCTTTTCGCATTCAACCGCATTTTAATTCCCTTAGTTGCTCTTTTTATAGATTTTCATGCAGACAAAATACCAAATGAGGCGGCATCCCGTCAATTCCGTTGTGGACTTTGGCGAGTTTTCATTGTGGACTTTGGCGCAATCCCGTTGTGGACTTTGGAGAAACCTTCACTTCATGCGCTGGACGCGGCGGAGATTCATCCGTATGAGACGGCCGCATGGCCATGCGGCCCGAAGGCGCTTAAAGCCGCGAAGCGGCGATTCAACCACTTAAAGGCCGAAAGCCGACTTAATCTGGCTCTTCCCTACCTGTACCAGACCTTCCAGAGGAAGAGGCCCCGGCCTGGGGCCGTCTCGACGCGCGCCGTGCGCGGCGCGGCCGCCGTCAGAAGCTCCGTGACGGCGGCGGGCTTCTCGTTGCCCTTGCCGACGCTCAGGAGAAAGCCGACCATCGAGCGGACCTGCTTGTAGAGGAAGCCGTCGCCCTTCACACTGAACGTGTAGCGGGGACCGCTGCGCCGGACGGTGAAGGCGAAGATCGTGCGGACGGTCGTCTCCAGGTCGCGGTGCGGGTTCGCCGCGAAGGAGACGAAATCATGGCGGCCGACGAAGCGCGCCGCCGCGTCCTGCATCGCCGCGAGGTCGAGCGGACGGTGGCAGAAGGTCCAGAACGGCGCAAGGTGCGGCGGCAGGATGTCCGCCTGGTAGACGAAGTAGCGGTACTCCTTGCCCTTCGCGTCGTTGCGTGCGTTGAAGTCCGGCCGCGCGAACGCCGCGCGCATGACGCGAATGTCGTCCGGGAGGCGCGCGTTCATCGCGCGGACGAGGTTCTTCGGCGGAATGGGGACGTCGAGGTCGACGTGGGCGCAGAACCCACGCGCATGGACGCCCGCATCGGTTCGGCTGCAGCCGAAGACGCGCACGGGCGCGCGGTTGACGTACGCAAGGGCCTCCTCCAGGCGCTGCTGGACGGCGACGCCGTTCTCCTGCAGCTGGTAGCCGGCGTAGCGCGTGCCGTCGTACGCGAGGACGATGCGGTAGCGCTTCACTTCGTCTTGAACGTGAAGAAGAGCGGACGGTAGACGCCCTCCATCGAGGCGACGAGATCGAACGTCCCCTTCGCGCGGTCGTACGCGAAGCTCGCGAGGCGCCAGCTCTCCTTCAGGCCGGCCATGCAGAACTTCCCGCCCGGAAAGAACGCGAAGTCGCGCGGGAACTGTCCGCCCAGTCTGGCGTTGTTCAGGAACGCCATCTTCCCCGTCCCGGCATCGACGTTGAAGACCGTGATCGAGTCGTGCCCCCGGTTCGAGCAGAAGAGCTGCGAGCCGTCCTCCGAGAGCTTGATCGCCGCCGCCTTCGAGAAGTCCGTGAAGCCCTTCGCAAGAAGGTCCTTGATCTCGATGAACTCGAACCCCTCGCCCGTGTAGCGGTAGCTCGCGACGAGGTTCTTGAGTTCGAAGATGACGAACGCGAACCTGCCGTTCGGGTGGAAGACGATGTGGCGGGGTCCGGCGCCGGGGGCGATCTTCCGCGTGTCGATCGTCGCGGCGGGGACGGCCTTCAGGCCCTCGGCGCGGTGCGCGAAGTCGTAGGCCACGATCTTGTCGAGCGTGAGGTCGACGACGAGCTGGTACTTGCCGTCCGGCGTGACGATGGAGCAGTGCGCGTGCGCGGCGTCCTGGCGCGGCTTGTTCGGCCCGTCGCCGACGTGCCGCACCTGGCAGAGGGGCTTCACCTCGTTCGGGGCGCCGGCGAAGCGCGGATCGATCGAGCCGTCCGAACGCAGATCGGCGTAGCCCGCCGTACCGCAGGAGTATTCGGCGTAGACGAGCGCCTTCTCCGACGGGTCGAGCGCGACGTAGCACGGCACCGTCCAGCCCGTGGGGATCTCGTTCACCAGCTCCAGCCTGTCGCCCCGGGCGTTCAGGCGGAACGCGGCGAGGCCGCCGTTCCGGCCCTTCGGACCGAACGCCGCGCGCCCGACGACCGAGTAGAGCATCGTGCAGTCCCGGTTCAGCGCCATGTAGGTGGGCTGCGGCACGGTGTCGATCACGTTGACCACGCGGAAGTCGCCCGTCTCCGCGTCGCTTTCAAGGATGTGGATGCCCTGCGGATACTGGTCGCTCGTGTAGCTGCCGACGTAGGTGATGTACTTCATTTTTCCGATTGCCTTTCTGGCTTGACTGTCCCTACCACTGGCCGACGCGCGGCTGGCGCAGCATCGCGTTGGACGCGGTACCGTTCGCGAAGAGGTGCCGTGCGGGATCCCACTGGAGCGTCTTGCCCGCGTCGAAGAGCGCGGCCACGCCCGTGAGCGAACACTGCGTCATGGCGCCCGCGTAGGCGAAGTCGCTCCCCACCTTCGGTCCGCCCTTGATGGCGGCGAGGAATTCGTTGTAGGGCTTCGACCCCTGGTCCTTGCCCGGCACGCGCGCGTACTTCCGCTTCGGGCAGCCGCCCTCGGCGCGCAGCTTCTCCAGCGTGAGGCCCGGCAGCATCCGCAGGTAGTTCGCGCCGTGGTGGCCGTATTCGATCACGCCCTTCGTGCCGTAGACGAACGCGCCGTTGCACATGCCGTCGCGGCGGGCGCGCGCCTCCTTGGAGTTGTAGGGCGGGAAGTACTTCATCTCGTCGGGGTAGAGGGTCGGCACGGGCACGGTCCGGCACGCCTCGCCGTCGAACCACACGAGCCGGAACGGCTTGCCGGCGCGCGTGACGTACTCGAACGTCGTCTTCACGCCGCGCGGGAAGGTCGCGCCGTGGACGGCGGGGTCCCAGGAGCCGAACACCTCGGCCTTGACCGTCTTGGGCATCCCGAGGCCGAGCGTCCAGAAGAGCGGATCCATCAGGTGGCAGCTCCAGTCGCCGAGCGTGTTCGTGCCGTACATCGTCCAGAACCGCCAGACGCCCGGCAGGTACTTCGGGTAGTAGGGACGGTGCGGCACGGGGCCCTGCCACTGGTTCCAGTCGAGCTCCTTCGGCACCTCCCACGTCTTCTTGAGGTCGTCCAGCTTGTCCATGAACGAGTAGACGGCGGGGCACCAGACGTGGGCCTCGGTGACGTCGCCGATGAGGCCCGCCTCGACCCATTCGCGGAAGTCGCGGATCGTGTCGTAGGCGTGGCCCTGGTTCATCGCCTGGGTGACGAGGTTCGGATGGGCCTTGGCGGCCTCCAGCATCGCGTCCATCTCGTGGTAGCTCTGCGCGAGCGGCTTCTCGCACTGCACGTGCTTGCCGCGCTTCAGGCACTCGACGGCCATCGTCGCATGCCAGTGGTCCGGCACGCCGATCATCACAGCGTCAATCTCCTTGTCGAGCCGGTCGAGCATCTCGCGGTAGTATTTGAAGTACGGCGCCTGCGGGAACTTCTTGCGCATGCCGCCGGAGCGGCGGTCGTCCACGTCGCAGAGGCCGATGATCCGCGCCCCGGCGCCGGCGAGGCCGTTGATGTCGGCCCCGGCCCGCCCGCCCGCGCCGATCGCCGCCACGCACACCGTCTCGCTCGGCGGCGTCGCGCCGCTCCCGGCGATGAGGCTGCGCGGCAGCACGTTGAAGAGGGCGACGCCCCCCGTTGCCCTCAGAAAATCGCGTCTCTTCATGCAAATCATCCTCATATCATTCCGTGAACGAAGAAAAGGTTATCACATTCTTTCCCTGGAATCAATACGGAAAATGCCGCGGAAAATGCCCTAAGACGCGCCGATTCGCCGTCTACTTGACGCCTTCGGCCCGCCGGCCGTCACAGAGGACGACCAGCCCCTGCCCCTTCCCATAGCGACGGCCATCCCGGTCAAACAGGATCGTAATGTCCCGCCCGTGGGAACGGATGCCGTCGATGCACCACCAGTCCCACGATTCCGGCGCCAGTGGACGCACGACGATCCGCCCGTCCGCCTGTGGCACGAATCCGCACAGGCCCGCGATCACAAGGTCGCAAAACGTCGAGTGGTTGTAGTCCTTGCCGCGCTCGCGGATCTTTGGCTCGCGCCCTTTTCACCGCGCCTTTTCGATCAAAATCTTCCGCGCGAGCCATTCTCCCGTGAAGGCGTCCAGATTCTCGTCAATCCATGAGACTTTCCGTCCGTCTTCACGCAGACGGACCTGCTGCGCCGCATACTGGTGAAGCAGACGGGCGAAATCCTCCGACGTGACGTCCGCCGGAAGCACGCCGTCCGTCCGCTGAAGCTGCCGAGAAAGCGCCGTCAGCGCAACAGTTGTCGCGTACGGCCAGCTCGGCCCGTTCCAAAGGCATTCGTGCGCCTCGAAGTCAGGCGACCGCGCGAATCCCGGCGTGTCCTGCGCCGGGAACGTGAGCCCCTTGGGCGCGAAGAACCCCTGTGTGTCGAGAAGCGGCTTCCACGCCACGGCATAGTCCGCGCCCAAAGGCATGCCGTAGTAGAACGGCGCATAGCCATGCAGCTCCCGGACGTCATCCTGCGTTCCGTCGCCGCCCAGCGCGACGAAGAATCCGACACGCGGATTCCACAGGCGTTCACGGACGTTCCGTTCCAGCGCCTCGGCCTTCTGCGCGAAACGCCCCTGCAACGTCGCGTCGCCCATTCGGCCCGCGATTTCGGCAATCGCCCCGGCCTCCGCCCACATCATCGCATTGACCATCGGACGCGCCCCGTCAAGCGACAGGGCGAATTCGCTGCCCTCGCGATTGCCCGTGCAGTCGAAAAGCCCACGCTCGGCACGAAAGCCGACACGCATCCGGGGTCCTTCGTACGACCGCGCCGACTTCGTGTCACGCAGGCTGTGCCCCTTGACCGTCCAGCCCTTTTCCCACGCCTCGTAATTTCGGACGAAAGCCTTGAGGCAGCTCTCGGCAAGGCCGAAGTCACCCGTCACCTTCGCGCGTTCCAGCGTCGCCCACGCCGGCGCGTTCGCATACGACTGCGGCCCACTGAGATTCCCGTCCGACAGCATGATGCGCGTGTAGTCGTCCAGGTAGGAGGGTTCGCGCAACCATCGGCCTTCACGCAGATGATGGACGAACGGACAGGAAATCATGTTGTATTTCCCCGCCCAACTGACATCAGGCAGGAACTCCGTCACGACCCAGCCCTTCTCCGTCTGGCGTAGATGCTTGCGATACGTCCACCAGCGGAAATAGTAGGCCCGCTCGATCTCTTCGTCCGGGCACTCGAACAAGGGAATCTGGCGCCCAATCGTCGACAAGGCGCGGCCATTGCCAATCGTCGTGCGGCGCAGCGCCTCGTCGTCGGCGTTAAAGCGGTCGAACCGGCGGCGCACCAGCTCCTCGCTCAACACGCGGGCGTAGGGCTCGTCCACAGGGCCAAGATCCAGCCCGGCATGATCGACCAGCCCGATGTATTCGCGGTTCGACGTCCGCCCGTTATACCAGAGCCGCCAGCGATTCACCTCGCGCACGACGGACGGCTTGTAGACGGCGGAGGAGTCCCATGCGTCGGGCGTCGGCTCCACGAGCGGATTGGCCTTGAGCCGCCGCCAGCCACGCACGCCGTCCGGCGAGATCGCGCCGCCGATGCGCGCCGTATGGACATCCGAGTATCCGATGTAGAACATGACCCAGCGTCCGTCGTCGAGCGGATGGACCTCGCATGCGCCCACACGGTCCTTGTCCCAACCCGCGCCCTTGACGAAGATCGGGTTCAGGGGCGACTTCTTCCATCGAAGGCCGTCCGGCGACTCGGCGTAGCAAATCACGTTCGGCTCGTATGTCTCGCCAGAGGCATACCACATACGCCAGACCTTGCGCGCCGCATCCCAGCGCACATAGGGGTTCATGACTGAGAAGCCCTCATGCGGAAACTCCGGGATGAGCACAGGATCGGACGAGACGCGCGTAAAGCGGACGCCGTCCGTCGAAGTCGCATAGCCAATCTTGGAATAGCCCCGCGCCTGTCCCGTGTACCACATGTGATAGATTCCATCACGCAACCAAACGGTCGCACGATTGAGGTCGTCCTCCCAACCGCTCGTCGGATCGGACGAAAGGCACGTGACGGGTGCCGACCAATGGACGCCATCTTCACTGCGGGCGAGGGCAATGCACTTCTGCGGACGCCAGGAGAAATAGCTGTTGTATTTGGCCGCGCCCCACGGAACGACATTTAAATCGAAACACGTTCCCAGTTCCGGCGAACCCATGACGGGATTGCCCGCATACTTTACCCAGCCGTCGTCACCCGTCGCGGCCACGGCCGCCGAGACCACGCCCAAGACGACAACGCCACAGAAAACCTTCACGCACGTCTTCATGTCAGTCCTCATCCTTCACACGGTGTCTTGAAGCGCACGACAATCGACCGGCGGAAGGCCGGCAAGGCGATCTTGTTCGGCTCGGCCACGCCCGGCTCATGCCGGTCTTCCCACGGCAAATAGCAATCGACCGGACCGTTGCTCCGAAGCGGAATCTTCCAGTTCTTCCGAATCTCCGCGACCTTCCCGTCCCGCACTTCCGCAAGCGCGTCCACGTACTTGTCACGCACCCAGACGACTGTCGTTAACTGGCCGCGTAGTCCATAAAAGCGCATCGCCTTCGATTCGCCGCGAAACGGACGAAACCGCTCTGAAATGGGATCAAGCCCTTCGACCGCACGCGCGAAACGCCCGTAGTGATGCCAGAGATTCTTTCCGTCCACATACCGGCCGTCCCAATGCCACATCTGCCCACAGCCCGCCGCACCCGCAAAGAACGGCGCAAAGACCATGTCATGCATCAGGACCCCCTCGGGATCGCGCGCGTAAAGTTCCGAAAGCCCCGTATGGCGCGGCTTTACCGCGCCAACCTCGGCCAGAAGCGCGGGCTTCGTCGCACAGCGGTCACGCAATTCACGAATCGCGTCAGCGCAGAAAACATCGACCGGCCCAAAGCAGACGGCCATGCCGGCGCCGGGATCGTAGTAACGGTGAACCTGCAGAAAGTCATTGTCGCGGCGTGCGCAGATGCGGTCGTAGGCAAATCCCGACGTCACCTCCGAGAAGCTGCCGAGATTCGCGACGACAAGCTGCCTCGGAAACCGCGTACGCAGGTAGGCCAGCGTCTCCGTCTGCCACCGTGCCTGCACAACGTCGCCGTCATCCATGATCTCATTCCAGATCTCGACGACCGCCGTCGCCGGACGATCCGCCACGGCCTCGGCGAGTGCGTCGATCTTCCGGCGGAACGCCGTCTGGCAGGCGTCGCTCGTGAACCAGTCGCGCATCGTCCGCGCATGCGGCGCGTAAATCGGCTTTCGGAAGACAGGCGGCTGAGAGCCGTCAAATCCCCTGAACTGTTCCAACGTGAACTTGATGCGAATGCACCGCTTGGCACATTCGTCCGCAAGCCACTGAAGCCGTTCGACGACAGCGGAATCGATCTCCCCAAGGCGCGGCATCACGTCCCAGAGCGCGTCGCCGCACCAGATGCGAATGTAGTTGCCGCCGTTTGCGGCGAAGCGGTCGAGCCACCGCAGATAGACGACCTGCGGCTCGCGGTCGCGGCAATAGCAGAGGTTGACGCCAATCGGCACGAACGGCTTGCCGTCCGCCTCGAAGTAGCGCGGATTCTCCGCCGAGACCGTCAGGCGGCCGAGCGCATCCTGCTCGCGCGCCATCATGCCGAACGTGGCGGAGGCGGCGAATGACGCCGCGCCCGCGATGAAAGTCCGTCTGTCGATTCCTGTTTTCTCTTTCATCTTGCGATCTCCTCCGCCCGCCGAATGAAGTCGTCCTGCTCTCTTTTCGGAATGTCGTTCCAGCGGACGTTCCATCCTGCGACACGAACCTGCAGGTTCTCGTACTTCTCCGGGTGCGCCTGCGCATCCCGCAATTCTTCCGCGCTCACGATGTTCACGTTCAGCGCCGTGCCGCCGTTGTCCATCCAATACTGGACGAGCGCGCGGAACGCGGCAAGCCCCTTCTTGCCAGACACCGTCGCCGGACTGATCATGATGTCCAGCACGCTTCCGCATGGGAAGTTCTCCGGGCGGATCTTCGCGTAGCTCCTGAGCGTACCCGTCACGCCCTCCGTTTCGGCGCCGACCGAGGGTGCCACGTTCTTCGAGAGGTGGTCGCCCTTTCGCCGCCCGTCCGGCGAGGCGGGCGTGTCGCACCCGAACTCGATGAAGGCGCGCGAATGGAGGCCGTAGACCGTCCACTTTCCGCCACGCCCATTCGGCTTGCCGATGATGTGCCGCGCCATCGTCTCCATCACATCCGCCGCGAGAGCGTCCGCCGTCGCCTCCCCCCGTCCCCATTTCGGCAAAGTCCGGGTTGCGCGCAGGCGCAACGCCTCATGCCCCTTCCAGTCCACCGCCAGCACCCGTTCCAGTTCGACGAGCGACAGCTCCCGCCGGTCGTAGACGAGCGCCTTCACCGCGAGAAGCGAATCGACCGCCGACGCAAAGCCGACTTCCCCCACGGCCGAGAAGTTGTAGGTCATCCCCGTCGAGAAGGCGTCCACGCCGCGCGCCAACGCCGAGTCTATGGCCAGCGACAGCACAAGCGCGGGATGAATCTCGGCCAGATGGCTTTCGCTTTCGTTGACGATGCGCATCAGCCGGTCGGCGTTCGCGTTCAGTTCCCGCTTGTAGCGTGCCAGAAAGGCGTCGAACGTCGGCGGCGCGGACGCGCCTTTCGCCACGTCCGCGAGGATGTCGAGCACCGGCTGGAGCATGTTCAGACGGAAGCCGCTCGTGCAGTTCCCCGTACCGCGCGGGATGTACTCATAGCATCCCCAGACGAGCAAGTCGCGTCGCTCCTCCGCCGAGAGCCCCAGCGGCTTCATCGAATCGGCCATGCCGCGTTCGCTCATGAGGACGAGCGAGCGGTGGCGGCGCAGCATGTCGAGCGTCTTCGTCCAGATGCGGTCGGGCGTGTTCGCGGCAAGCTTGACCTGGAACTTCGGCGTGGGCAGGGCTTCCTGGTCGATGACGTCCAGAATGATGTCTGAAAGCGGATTGTACAGCGTCGCGCCGTCCCTGTCCGTGCCGCCGAGATACATGGGATGCCCCCAGTAGTTGTCGATTGAGCCGAACTGCCAGATGAAATGGCTGAATTCCTCGCGGAAATCGGCCTCCGTCGTCCGCCCCGCCGCGAGATCCGCCCGGTAATACGGCCACCAGCTCGCGTCGATGTTTCCGAGCGTGCGCACCTGGAAGCGGTTCACGTGCTCCGAGAGGATGAAGTAGAGCATCGTGAACTGCATGACGTCGAAACACGTCTGCGGAGGTCCCGCCACGAGGCGGCGCAGGGACGCGATTTCCTTCTGCATGAGCCGCGACCCGGCATCGGGATGCGCCTCGGCCGTCGCGAGCATCCGGCGGACGAAGCGCAGGATCGTCTCTGCCGTCGCCTTCTCGGCCCGGTAGAACGGCGTGTCGTCCGTGTAGGCGTCAACGCGCGCCTTCAGGCCCGTGAAGCCGAGCTTCAGGATGCGTTCCCAGTCCGGGGCGGAGTGATCGAAGTCCTTCCAGTCCGCCCGCCCCCGCCCGGAGTCGTGAAGTGCCTTGATCTCCGCACGAAGTCCCGGCGAATAGCGCGCATCGACCTTGGCGCAGCGAGCGGACAGGACGCCGCTCAAAGGACGATCCCAGCGGTTCCAGCAGGCGATGGCCGGAAAACAGTCGAACTTCGAAAACCCAACGGCCATGTTGTCCGCGAGATAGGCAAACATTCGTGCCGACGTCTCGGCCCACGGCTCCCTGTCCTCATGCGCCTCGTAGACCTTCTTCACGCCGACCTTCAGCGCGGCGTTCGAGAGTCCCGTCGCGGGATCGCTCATGTCGCTCCGCCACTTCCACTTCAGGTAGGTGTCCACGTCGGCAATCGTCGCCGGGCGCACCTGCCGCGCGACCGACGGCTGCATGCGCGAGACGGATCGCTGCACGTCGTCGCCCGTCGCGGCGCACGCGCGTGCGACCACAAGCGCGACAAGGATTCCGCAGAGGATTCTCTTTGGGGTCTCCCTCAAACCTCGCATGGTCTCAATCTCCTTCAGCCTCTCTGCGTCCTGAAACACGCAACGCCTGCAAGGCGGCGGCATAGCGGCGGCCAAGTTCGGAGGCGCTTTCCGCCGTGAAGTGAATGCCGTCGGGTCCAGGCTCCAGTCCTTCGGCCGAAGCGTACCCAGCCGCCGGCAGGCTCGCCACGGCCTGATGGATCTGGTCATTGACGGTCGTGACGAACGCCTTTCCGCCGCGCTTCTCGATGCTCGTCGCGTAGTGGAGCCCAACCTCCCCCGCGAGGAACGGCACGTCGGGCGCGCCGAATTCCGCGCGCAGATGCGTCACCATGTTCGTGAGCCGCACGGCATAGCTTTCGGCCTTCTCGCGCGACCAGGAGTCGGCCTCGCCCTGGTGCCAGAGGATGCCGCGCAGACGACCGCCCATCGCGAGCGCCGCCCGCGTCCGCGCAACGGCACGTGCATACAGGTCCTTTCCCGGTTCCCAGCGCGCGAGCGGCGAGCCGCCTTCCGCGCATGGAATGAGGCCAATCCCAACGGACGGATCGGCGTCCGCCATCACACGTGCGAACGCAAGCCCCGGCCCAACCCCCGTGTTCGGACGGTCAAAATGAATCGGCTCGACGCCCGCCACCCAGTGATTGTCCTTGTCGAGCTTCCAGACGCGGTCAGATGAGAGACGGGGGCCCTCCGTCAACGCGCCACGCCCGGCCATGTTCGACTGTCCGATCAGCAGATAGAGGTCTGTCGGCGACGCGGGCGCACAGGTCGGCTGATCGTCTGTTGCATACGACTGAAGGAGTTCCAGCATCTCGTGGTCGAGCTTTTCACCCTGCCAGTCCACGTAGGCGACATCCGGACGGAACGAGTTGAGGATGCCGAAGCGCGAGCCGCTGAAGCCCCAGAGGCACCAGCCAAGCCCCATCTGGCGAAAAACCTTCAGGTTCGACGCGAGGAACGCGAGCGCATCCGCATGGGCCATGCGGTTCGCGCAGCCAAACTCGCCGACGAGACACCACACGCCCTTCGCCAGCGGCTCGCGCCATGCGTCCAGAGGTCCTGCGGCAATTACGTCCATGCCCGCGTCGCCGTAACACCCCGGCGGCACGGCCGAGCCGTTCACGGGCGGCAGACGATCCGCCGCTTCCCACCCCGCGAACCGCCGCACCCAGCGACGGTTCGCCTTGGCCTTCCGGTCTTCGCTGAAATCCAGCTGCGCTTCGCCGTCCGCGCCTCGCACGACGAGCGCACGCGGTATCGCCCAGTCGCCTTCGGTGACACGAATCGCCAACTCGTGCGCCGTTTTCTCAAGCCGGAAGGTCAGCGGGATCTGAAGCGCCCCGCGCCACGGTCCCTGGCCTCGGTACTTCGACAGGTTGCTCCAGTCTGGGTCGTTCGGCTTCGGTTCCAGACGGAACGCCGCCACAGCCGAACCGTCGGACGTGACGGACAGCGTGACGGGCCCCGACACCTCGCCGAGCGCAAGCGCATAGTCCGCCGCCGGGGCGTTCGTCACGACGAACGGCTCGTGCCAGTCCGGCCAGCGCGGGCCGCCCAGGCGTCCATCGGGCCGGTCGGGGCGCAGTGGCCAGGTCGGCGCGAACGTCTGTCTCCGATTGGCCGTCGGACGGGTCCCGATCTCCACGCCGAAGCCCGAAAACGTCTGCGGGAAATAGCCGCGCGTCGCCTGGCCGACGCCGGGAACGCCATAGAGGCCAGGCACGGGAATCGCGCCTGTCGCCCATCCGTCCACCACGATGAACCGCTTCGGATCGACCTTTCGGATGGCCGCGATCAGGACACGGCAGACGTGTTCGTACTGAGCAAGCGTCCCCTTCGCCGCCGACGGCTCATTCACGAGATTGAAGAACAGCTCTTCACGCGGCACGTCATGGTAGCGCGTCGCCAAGGCCGTCCAGTGCTTCACGGCCGCCCGCAGGCAGTCGGGATCGGTGTAGAGGTTTCCCGGTTCGGGATCGACCGACTCAATGCAATACTCGCCGGGGATGCGGTGCAGGCAGAGCATCGTCACGAGCCCGTACTTGCGTGCAAGCGCAATTCCCTCGTCCAGCGGCTTGAATCCCGCTTCGTCGATCACCTCGCGGTTCGCCGACGTGCGCCCCTTCACCCAGCAGCGGTAGTCGAGCGGCAGACGCACGAAGTTGAAGCCCCAGCCGCGTATCCACCTGAAATGCGCCTCCTTGAAGCCCGCGCCCGGACGCGCGTGCCGCATGCCCAGCAGGTTGAAGCCGTGAGGCGTGAACGTCGGCTTCCACGCCGCCGCGCCACCGTAGTCATCGGGCGTGGCCACGGGGGCGGCCATGCCGAGGATGGCGACGAGGCAGATTCCAACGGCAAACGGCATGTGCATGACGGTCTCCCCGTTTCCCTAGCGAACGACAAGAACAAGTCCGGTCGTCAAGTCGAGAGGTTTCGACCACGAGAACGCTGTGCCGTCCTCCACCACCGTTTCACCTGCACGGAACGGCGTGTCGGACACGCTCGGCGAGAACGTCCGCAGTACGCGATCGTAGAAGCCGGGTACGCCGTCCTTGACGCATGGCACGTAGTCGCGTATGAGGATGTCACCCTCCCAGAGTTTCGCGGATTTCATCCAGATGTTCCCCGTCTTCGAGAAACTCAGGTTGTCAAACGTGCGGAACGGAAGCGGCATGAACGCCAAGCTCGATTCGGGGAGTGTCGCGCCCGTGAACGCCGCTAACGTCTCGCCGTCAACCGAGAATTCCGTCGGTCCCAGGCGGAACACATGGAAATCGGTTGTAAGGTCGCCCAGCTCAAATCCCGCCGCCGCCTTGTTACCGAAGAACCCGTAGTAGACCTTTCCGTCTCCATTGAGAAACGCATAGAACGAACCCGTGATGCCGAAGGCACAGACATCCAGATCCGCCTTGTAGTCGACGCAGATCGTCGTATTCGTCGTGGGACGCCAGTCGGACGAAATATGCGCCAGCCCCTCGCCGTCCGCATGAAGCCACGCCACCTCGCGATCATACGGGAGGTCGTCCGTCGGCTTCCAGGCAAAGCGCGTCGTGTCCTTCGCCTTCCACCATGCCTCCGGCAATGTCGCCGTGACCCGCGTGACGTCAGCCTCCACCGTTGCGACCATGAGGGTCTTCTCCCACGCCGCATACGACGGGCCTGCATCCTCCGGGCCCGCCACGGCGAAGAGGATGCCCCTCCCATGCGGTGCATCAAGGGCCAATTCAACCGTCCGAGCCCGACGGTCCCGCGCGACGACCGACAGTGTCCGTGTCAGCAGGAGCGGCGTGGACGCGCAGACCGTCTCGCCACAGTCCACGGGATCCGGCCCGACGTCCGTTCCGGCGACGAACGCCAACGTGGCTTTCTTCGTGCCGCCAGCCTCCGCAAAGGACTTCATGACACGGTCATAGAGCGTAACCGTACCGTCGGCCTTTGCACACGGCACATAGTCCCGTTGAAGCATGCCGTCCAGTTCCATGCGGGCGGAATAGATCGCGCAGCTTGTGTTCTTCTGCTTCCAGCTCCCCCTGCGCCCAAACAGCGTCAGTGTAGACGATGTCGTCTTGTCCTCAACCGTGCCGGATCCAAACGCAAGATGCGGATAGCCGTCGAACCAGATTCCGTTCCGGTTCATCCGAACCTCATGGGGATCCATATTGCGCGGCGGCGGATTGCCGAACACGTTGACACATGTCGCGTCCAGGTATTTGCCCGGCGACGTGGCGTTGGCGCCAAAGAAGTCATACCAGTAGGCGTTCGGGTAGCTTTGGTGCGGCATGATGTAGACAAGGCTCGCGACACCAAACGGACACATGGCCGGATCACCCGACATCTGATCGGACCGAAACGTGACGGAGATGTCCAGCGTCCGGTTTGGAACAACGCCTGTGTCAACGTACAAGTCGCCGTCCGCCTCGACCACGGGGCGCGTGATGAAGTCGAACCGTTTCGCATACGGCAGCGGCTCGCTCATGAGGAAGAAGCGCACCAGACCCGACTTCGCGCGCCACGCGGCTGGAATCTCGAACGTCTTCTCCGTATCCGTCGGCAACACGGTGCCGACGTGCGCGAATTCCGTCCAAGCCGTCGCCTGCGTGCCCCGGTCGCCGGAGGCCCAGCCCGCGAGCAGCGCCTGATCCGCCGCTGCGCTGCCCGCGAACGTCACCGTTACGCGGCCGTCCGCCTTCAGTTCCCCAACTGACAACGTCCGAACCGCACCATGGGCCGAACAGGCCGCCGCCATGGCCCATCCCGCCAGCATCAGTCGTTTCATCGATCATCCTCCTTCATGTTCATGGTCTGCACTCTGTCCATTGCGAGAGCATTATCTCACAACGACTCCAGTTCCGTCTTGTAAAATCACACGCCGATCATGTATAATCTCACGCATGCATTTTTTGAACATACCTGTGAAACCATGACCAAGCGCGACAAAATCCAGTTCCAGAAAGCCTTCTTCGCCGAAGCCGGCGAAAATCTGGCGTCCGTCAAGAAGATGATGGACACGCTGCCGGACGTCGGCTTCTACGTCAAGGACGCCGAGGGCCGCATCGTGACGTTCAACAAGCGCAACTGCGAGATCGCCAACCTGTCCGACGAATACGCCGCCGTCGGCCGTCGGAGCGACGAGCTCTTCCCGTCCGCGAAGGCGAAGACCTACGTCGCGAACGACCGGCACGTACTCAAGACGGGAAAGCCCCTTCGGATCACGCACACGCATCCGGCCGACGGCTCGATGCGCATGTCGCACAAGAGCGTCTTCCCCGTACGTTCGGCCGACGGCCGCCGCATCATCGGTACCATGTGCCTCTACCGACAGGACCGGAAGCCGGAAACCTCACTCGAATGGTACGACCACATCAAGAGCATCACGGCCTACATCAACCAGCATCCAACCGAAGACCTGTCGCTTAGACGGCTCGCGACGCTCGGGCAGACGACGCCGTCCAAGCTCGCACGTGCCTTTGGGAAGATCCTCAACACGACCCCCGCGAAGTACGTGACGACCGTACGCCTCAACCTTGCGCGCAATCTGCTCGAAGAAACGGACCAATCCCTCACGGACATCGCCCAGGCGGCGGGCTTCTACGACTTCAGCCACTTCTTCCACACGTTCCGCCGCGCGCGTGGCCTTACGCCCGCCCAGTACCGCGCCCGGCACCGTTCAGTCTAGACGGCCGCCTCGGCCTTGCGCAGGATCTCGAGGTTCTTCACGCCGAGCTCGGGCTTCTTCGCGAAGCTCGCGACGAGGGCCTGTTCGAGGTTGTCGCCCGCGAGGCCCGTGCAGCCGAGCTTCTTCAGCGCGGCGAGCATCATCGTGTTCGCGGCCTTCGGCACGCCGAAGTCCTCCGCCATCTTGATGGCGGGCCAGACGACGAGCTTCACGCCCTCCGGCGGCCGGCGCGTGAGCGGCACCGTCGCGTCGACGATCACCGTGCCGCCCTTCCTCACGTCGCCCACGAAGCGTTCGTAGGACGGCTGGTTCATGCAGACGAGCACGTCGGGATGCTCGACGGTCGGCGAGCCGATGGGCGTCCCCGAGACGACGACCGAACAGCTCGCGCTGCCGCCGCGCTGCTCCGGACCGTAGCTCGGGAACCAGAGCGTGTGGCGGCGTTCGAGGCGCGCGGCCTCCGCGACGGTGAGCCCCAGCGAGAGGATTCCCTGCCCGCCGTAGCCGGCGAACTTGAACCGGCGCTCGGGGACGGCGGGGTCGTTCTCCGCCGGCGGCACCGCCGTCTTCTCGGCGAACAGCTCCGCGCACGTCGCCACCTGCGGCACAGGCTTCACCTGGAGGAGCGGGGAGGACGGCGCGGGCGCGGCGGCGGCAACGGGCGCGCCAAGGCCCTTCTCCGCGTCGCGGAACGTGCCGAGCGGGAACTCCCGCTCCATCTCGTTCAGGCAGAACTGCGCGGCCTTGAGGGGATCCATGCGAAAGTTCGTGGGGCAGGGCGCGAGAATCTCGAGCACGCAGTAGCCCCGGTGCGCCTTCTGCAACTCGAAGACACGGCGGATGGCCTGCTTCGTCTGGAGAATGCGCTTCGTGTCGGCCACGCTCGTGCGGGCGATGTAGACGGGGGCCTGCAGCTGGCCGAAGACCTCGCAGACGTGGAGCGGGTGGCCCGTCACGGACGGATCGCGCCCGAAGGGCGTCGTCGTCGTCTTTTCGCCCTCCAGGGTCGTGGGGGCCATCTGCCCGCCCGTCATGCCGTAGAGGGAGTTGTTGATGAAGATGCACGCGAAGTTTTCGCCGCGCGAGGCCGCCTGGAAGGCGTTGTTGAAGCCGATCGCGCCAAGGTCGCCGTCGCCCTGGTAGGCGATCGTGACGGCGTGCGGACGCGCCCGGCACGCGCCGGTCGCGACGGCGGAGGCCCGGCCGTGGGCGGCGGAAATGTGCGCCGCGTCCCAGTAGTAGTAGGTGAACACGCCGCAGCCGACGGGATCGACGAAGATCGTCTCGTCCTGCAGACCCATCTCGGCGCAGCATTCGGCAATGAGCTTGTTCACGATGCCGTGCCCGCAGCCGGGGCAGTAGTGGGTGACGCGCGTCTCCTTCCCGCTGCGCGGAAACTTCGGATACATGCCCTTCTGTTCAATGACTTTCATTGAAATCACTCCAACTTTCATTAAACCCATTGAGTCGCTTCTTGAGTCGCTTCGCTTTAAGTAGTTAAGTAGTTAAGTTTCAAGTTCTCTACCAAATCAACCACTTACGCACTTAACCACATCAACCACTTGACTTAACCACTTAACCACTTAACTACTTAACCACTTAACCACTTAAAACCCGCAGGGTGACTTAACCACTTAAAACCCGCAGGGTGACTTAACCTCTACCTACTTCCCCAGAATCATCTTGGCGGCCTTGACGGCGTCGTCGACGGAGACGACCTGCCCGCCCATGCGGTGGACCATCATCACGTTCGCGGCCTCCGCGCCGAGCCCGCTCTTCGCGAGCTGCAGGCGCACGTCGTCGGCGAACTGCCCGGCATCGAGTTCGATCGTCATGATGCGGCGTCCCTTCGCGGCGGCGGCAAGCTGTTCGCGCGGGAACGGGTTGAGGGTGATCGGACGGAAGCAGCCGACCTTCAGGCCCTTGCGGCGGCAGGTCTCCGCCGTCGTGCGGGCGACGCGGCTCGCGATGCCGAACGCGCAGATCAGGAGGTCCGCGTCCTCCGCGAGGTAGGTCTCGGCCTCGGCGTCCGCCTGCATGTCCTCGTACTTGCGCTGGAGGTGGTCGTTGAAGACCTCCTGCGCCGCCGCGTCGAGGAAGATGGACTTCACCAGGTTCTCGCGCGTCTTCGCCTCGCCCTGCGCGGCCCACGCGCTGAAGTCGGGCTTCGCGCGCTCCGCCTCCGGGAGGCGCACCGTCTCCATCATCTGACCCTGCAGGCCGTCCGCGAAGACGACGGCGGGCGTGCGCCACTTGGCCGCCATCTCGAACGCCTTGATCGTGAGGTCGCACATCTCCTGCGCGCTCGCGGGGGCGTAGGTGAAGGTCTGGTAGTTGCCGTGGCCGCCGCCCTTCACGGCGGGCGTGTAGTCGCTCTGCTCGGGGTAGACGTTGCCGAGGCCCGGGCCGGCGCGGTTGACGTCCACGACGACCGCCGGCAGCTCCGCGCCCGCAAGGTAGCTCAGGCCCTCCTGCATGAGGGAGAAGCCGGGGCCCGACGTCGCGGTCATGCAGAGCTTGCCCGCCGCCGCCGCGCCGAACATCATGTTGATCGAGGCCGTCTCGCACTCCGCCTGCACGAACGTGCGCCCCAGCATCGGGAACCACTTCGCCGCGCCATGGGCGATTTCGCTCGCGGGCGTGATCGGATAGCCGAAGTAGAGCTCGCACCCCGCATAGAGGGCCCCCATCACCACGGCCTCGTTGCTCTTGACAAATTTCGTCATGCCTTCACCACCTTGATCGCATAGGGTTCCGGACAGTTGTAGAAGCACATCGCGCAGCCGATGCACCCCTCGCCCTTGTAGCCGACGGGCTTGATGCCCATCTTGTTCAGCGTCGTCTGCAGTTCAAGGCAATGCCGCGGACACGCCGCGACGCAGCGGCCACAGCCCTTGCAGCTGTCCGCTTCGATCTCTGGGTGCGAAAGCACCGTTTGCTCATTTTCTTGCATGGCACCATCCTTCGGAGAAAAACAGCGACTAGTATAGCAAAAACCAGCGGACTCCGGCTCACCGCGTCTGCACGTCGCGTCCGGGCGCGTACAACCACGGGAAGAGCGCGATGCGGATCTCCGTCAGCCCCATCGGCACGAGCGCCACCGTCTCCACGCGCCCACCCTCGTCCGGCACGGGCGACGGCGGCGGATCGACCGACCGCCCCGTCGTCACGTCGCGCATGTAGCCCCAGCCGCCGAAGTCCGTCTTCACGGCGCGGGCGCGGATGGACACGCCCTCGTCGCCCGCGTCCTCGACCGTCGCGCCGGCGAGCGTGCGGTCCCTGTTTAGCAGCAGCGCGTAGTTCCAGGGCGCCGTCGGACGGATCTCCTTGCGCGGGAATTCGGTTTCGCCCTCGATCCACCGGTTCTCGAACGGCACCGGATAGCGCGGCACGGCCTTCTCCTCCGCCGGCATCCGGAGCGCGAAGAGGAGCGGCCCGCGCATCACCGCCACGGCCTCGTTCTCCCAGAACGACAGCCGCGTCGCCAGCGGGAAGTCCAGCTCAATCGTCTCGCCCGGCTTCCAGTCGCGCGCGAACGTGCGGAACTGCCCGGCGTCCGGCAGGCCGCTTCCCTGCGGCACGCGCGCGAAGATCGGGAAGCGCCCGCCGCCTTCGAGGACGCGGATCTCGACCTTGCCGTCGAACGGATAGCCCGTGGACATCGCGAGCGTCACCGTGCGCCCGCCGACGTCCGCCGTCACGCGGCACGGCCCGTAGGCGACCGCCGCAAGCCCCCCGCCTCGGCGCATCCACATCGACTGCACGAACTTCGGCCACGCGAAGTGGAAGTTCGAGCGGCAGCACCCGAAGCCCGCGTGCGGCCCCGGACAGATCGCGCCGTTGCGGTTCGGGCCGCTGCCCGCCCCGTTGTTCGCGAAGAGGAGGGGCTTGTCCTCGCACGTCGGCTGGTTGAGGAGACAGTAGTAGCGCATGCCGCGCCCGTCCTTCGCGAGCGTCGCCGGCAGGGAGTTGTAGGCGACGATCTCCAGGTCGTCCGCCGCCGCGAGGTCGCCCGTCGCGGCGAGGACGGTCTGGCAGCTCAGGATGCGCTCGGCGATCGCACAGAGTTCCGTGCCGCCCGACGCGCTGCGGTCGGACAGCGGCTCGGAGCCGTTGACCATGCGGTCGGGCCGCCCGTACAGGCGCATCGCCCAGCCGTCGGGGGCGAACGCCGCCGCGTAGGCGCCGCGCTTGCGCGCGTCGCCGTCGAGGAGGGACTGAAGCGCGGGCGTCTTCAGGCCCTGCATGAAGTTCACGATGTGGCTGCGGCAGCCGTTCGCGTTCCGTCCCGCCGGATCGCCGCCACGATAGTAGTAGGTCGTCCAATCCGCCGACTGCGCGGAGACCGTCCGCGCGAAGGCGAGCCATTCGGCCTTGCGCGTGCGGCGGTAGAGCCACAGCACGACGTCCAGCTCGTCGCCCGCGCGCGCGGCCGCCCACTTCGAATCGGCGGCGAACGGATGGACCTTCACCGCTTCGCGCTGGAAGGCGAAGTAACGTTCGAGGAACGGCACGACGCGCACATCGCCCGTCGCCTCGCACCAGTCGCGCAGCAGCCAGAGCGCAATCATGTTCGCCCACCAGTTCCGCGCCTTCGGACCGAAGTCGCCGTCTGCCCGCTGCGAACCGAGGATGGCGTCCACCCACCTCCGCGCCTTGCCCTTGAGGGTTGCGTCGTCGAGGACGAACGCCAGCGAGACAAGCCCCTTCGCGTAGTAGGGGCCTCGTTCCCAGGCGTATTCCTTCCCGACGTTCGCCCCGGTCAGCCAGTCGGACTTCCCGATGTCGTCGTACAGCTCCTCGGCGTGTCCCGTGAGGCCGTCGGACTGCTTCAGCAGCTGTTCGGCCAGCCAGTCGGTCGGACGCACGCTTCCAAGCGGCAAAACCTCCATCGCCGGTTCGGCAAGCCCCTGCACGTCCGCACCGCCAACGGAACAGGCAAGGCCAATCCCCATTAACATCATCATCCGCTTCGGCATCTTCAGGTCTCTTCGCATATCACTTACCCTATCTTTTCGATGTGTGCATCATAGCATAGCAAAACGGATGAGCCCTGCGCGATGACTTCCTTCGCGTACACCCCCGGCACGCGATGTACCCGCGCCGCCTCGGCGCGGGACGCCATGGGGCGGCCCCGAGCCTCCGGCCGGTCAACACGGAGCGCGCGGGGGCACGGAGGAAATACGAAACGGGAGGGACGCGCTTGTCGCGTCCGATGTGGGGGACGGACGCCGACGGGGTGCGGCCGCGACAAGTACGAAACGGGAGGGACGCGCTTGTCGCGTCCGATGGGGGGACGGACGCCGACGGGGTGCGGACGCGACAAGTACGAAACGGGAGGGACGCGCTTGTCGCGTCCGATGGGGGGGACGGACGCCGACGGGGTGCGACCGCGACAAGCGCGTCCCTCCCGCCGTTTCGTTCACGGCGTATCATGGGTGGACCTTGCCGTGTTTCTTCTCCCGCTCTTGTCCTTCCCCTGTGGCGTTCTCCTCCGCGTTGTCGGGGCGGGTCAGCTCTTCGAGGACTTTCCGCGCGGGCAGCAGTCCCTGCCGCGCCGCCCTTTCGTAGAGTTCCAAGGCCACTTCAAGGTTCTTTTTGCCCCCCGGGACGTCTCCCTGCCGAAAGCACTGCGCCAGTTCGAATTGTGCCTCCGCGTCACCCAGTTCCAAGGCCGCGTGGAACAAAAGCTCGAACGCCTTGCGTGCATTCACCGCAAGCCCGCCCGTACCCCTTCGATAGGCCCGGGCGAGTGCGCGGTGGGTCGAAGCCGTTGCGAAGCCCGTCTCGACCGCCGTCCGTGCCCACGCCACGGCATTCGTTTCGCCAATCACCCCTCCCATTCGCGCGAGGAGATCCATCGCCATCAGATCGCCGAGTTCGCCGCCCCTGCGCGCCAGCGAGACGATTTCCGCCGTCAGGGCCGCTTTCCGGGCCTCATCGTCCGTGCATGCGTTGGCCGCATGCATCCGTTCCAACGCCAGTTCAGAATAGGCCTCGGGACGTTCGGCCTTCACCTCCCGTTCAAGGTACTGGCCCCATCCGATGATGTTCGTCTCACCATAGACCTCCGTGAACACGTTCGCGTAGTCGATATGCCGCTGGAACTGCTCGGCGAGCCGATGGTAGGTCTTGCAAACCAGGAAAACCAGAAAGGGAAAACAAGATGAAGGAAATCAAGACAACGGCTCGGGCAAGGGCGAATACCAGGTCGATGGCGTGAACATCCCGGTGAAGGAGGGTTCGGTCGTCCGTGTCGCCCCCGCAGGCAAGCGGGCCGTCCGCAATACGGGAGACCAGCCGCTCGTGATGCTCTGCGTCCAGTACAAGGCCGCGAAACCTGGCAGCGTCAATCCGTCCGACGGCTCGATTCTCAACGAGCCCGTGGCGCCGCTCCAGGTCCGGGGAGCTGCCGCTCGGTTTCGTGCCTTCAGGTTTGCGCTTCTTTTTCGTGAAAAATCAGCCGCTTATCGACGGGCCGTAAGTCAGGTAGTTGCCCCCTGTGCCATAGCGCCTGTCCTTGATATATCGGAACTCGTAGCCGAGAAAGCCGAGCGCGGACTTGTCCGCCCTCATGTCCAAGACCTTCGTCTTGTCCCTGTTGACCACGAGGCCGAAGCGGCCTTCCAGTTCGCGCTCAATCTCCTGCACGAATCTTCCTTGCAGTTTCCCTGCGAGAATCACGAAGTCGTCTGCGTAGCGCACGATCGACATGACTTGGTCCATTCCCTTGGCGACCAACGTGGCGCACGTCTCGAACCAGTGCAGGTAGATGTTCGACAGAAGAGGCGAGATGACCCCTCCTTGCGGGGTGCCCCTGCCCTTGGGATTGTTCCTTATGCCGTTCGGCTCGACTATCAGCTTCGCCGCGGCCTGCACAACCCTGTCCTTCATGGTCGGGATGCCGAGCGGGCGGAGTTTGCCGTTCGCCTTCTCGATGTAGACCCGTTTGACGGGGCTAGCCCTGTAGGTCTTGGCCTTGAGTTCCCGTCGGATGTCTCCGAGGAAGCCCTCCACACCTTCCACATCATGCCCAATCCGTTCAAATGTCACCCCGTCGGCGCCAGGCGAACCCTGGTTGGCTCGCACGGCTTCGTAGGCGCATCTTAGCACGTCCTCCCCCAGCAGTTGCCCGTACAGGCAGTAGAATCTGAACTGTGGCTCCTCCTTTGCCTTCCGCGACGGCTTCTCCCTCAAGAGCGCAACCTTCGGATAGCGCGGCATCCTGTGCTTTTGCGCAATCGCCGCGATCTCCTCGTCCGTATAGGATTTCTCAATCAATCTGGTTTCCGCTCTTTCGTTTGAAACATCCCTTTTACACGCAGAGGCCCTTCGCATCCACGGGCATTGCCCCGCTTCCCCGCTACTATGGCCTCGTCCGACTCCTCGCTTCGCCTTCGCCATTGCGAGGCCTCCCAAGTTCCTGACTGAACTTTCAAAGCGCGTCGTCCTTCTATGCCCCGCCGCGCCCGCGCGTCCAAAACCGATTCGGGCGCTCGGCGTCGGCTTCACAGCGTCTGAACTGCTGGCCGCGCGGAACTCAAGTAACGAGACTTTACGAAGAAGGTTCATTTACATTGCGACTCACCTCTTTGTCCGGCAGGACTCCCGCATTCGGGTCGCCCCTCTCACGGCCTGCCGTCCTAATCACATCTCGGTTTGTTTGTGATTCATGTTCCTTTCATCATGATAGTTCAGCCAAGCTTGTCTTGGCGTACCTGACCCTCACCCACTCCTGAATTTACAGTTGCTGACCCTTCCCCGCCCCCAGTCCACGCCGATGCGGTCACCATCCCCGCCGCCCGCAACAAACAAAACGAAACTAACCGCCGCGGCAATTACGCCGCGGCGAGTGTGTTTCACGCCGTCGTGCGGGAATCAGCGGTTCTTGTCACGCGGCGGGCAAGGATCGTGCCCACTGTAGCTGTTGCAGGGACCAAACTGACCATTCCGATTCTGCACACGCAGTTCAGATTGATTGGCCTTGGCCATGCTGCGCCCGTACTCGAAGGCCGGTGCCTTGGTTTCAAACGACTTGGCCACACGTCTGGCTCCCGCCGTACGCACACCCCAGCCGTCCCCGTGACGAACAACAAACACATCTTTGCTCATAGAGTTTCCTTTCTTCCGTCGATGCGGAAATTGGAGTCGTAGATTTGGTTAAAGACGGCATCGGCCACCCGGTCGGTGCCGCCACTGTAGCCGTTAGGCCGCCGCCCTGCAATGCAGGGTTGAGGCCGGAATGCGAAGCGCCTTGGCGCGAACCGGACGAATGATACGGCCGTTCCTACCACGCGCCCACATCCTGAAGATGTAGCCGGTGATATGCTCCTCCGTATACTCGCCGAGAACTCCCGGTAGCAAAGACTGAATTATCATGATGATAACTCCTTCCTTATTTTGGTTAGAGAACCGTCCTCACTTGACGGGTGCACCGAGAGATTTATGCAGCCACCCCACATTTCCCGCTTGATTTTCGCATACGCATATATTATAATATACGCATGAAAAAGAAACCATCGGAAAAGAGCCGTCCCCGCGCCGAAATCCTCGCCGAGATCGCCGCGCTCCCGCCCTCCGTCCAGGGCACGATCTCGTCCTACAGGTGCCCCAGGAAGAACGGGCCGCCCGCCGTCTACCACAACCTCCAGTACACGCGCGGAGGGAAGAACCACTCGTTCTCCATTCCCGTGGACAAGGTCTCCGAGTTCAAGGCCGCCGCCGCCGCGGGCAGGAAGCTCAGGGACCTCGTCTTCGAGCTTTCGCTCGCCGACGCGAACGAGATCGCATCGTCCGAATCCCCTCTAAAAAAAAGCTCGCGCAGCTCGTCCTGAGGGGCGCCGCGCGGATCCACGCGCTCGTCGACGCCGCCGCGGAGTCCGTCGAGCGCAACGGCATCGCCTGCACGTCGAGGCTCGAGCAGACGCTCTTCGACGAGATGAACGGCCTCTGCCGCGACCTCATGGCAGAGCTGCTCTCCGCGGGCGCCGCCACAGCGAGGGACTACGAGCCCGGGGAGTCCGGGCGCAACGCCGGGAACCATCCGAAGCGCATCGTGACGCTCTTCGGGGAGCTCCCGCCCATCAGGCGCACCTACTGGTACGACGCGGACGAACGCAGGGGGCACTACCCCTTCGACGACAGGCTCGGGCTCGTCGGAAGGTACACGCCAGCCGCCTGCGCCGACATGATCCGCAGCGCGGTCGACCGCCCCTTCGCCGACGCCGCGAGGGACTTCTCAGCGAAGCACGCGTTCCGCGTCTCCGCCGACACCGTGCGGGAGATCGTCGGGCTGC
>OLGE01001082.1_pt1 | contig 29373 bp, 39 predicted proteins | sample 1605151 | NCBI WGS metagenome assembly OLGE01 (sample SAMEA3888912, study PRJEB22519) | human gut metagenome | biome: human gut; feature: human-associated habitat; material: faeces | place: Denmark | collected 2010
AATCGGGTTTGCCCCGACCCCCGACATTCATTATAGAACCTAAAAAGCCGCATCGTACCAAAACGATGCGGCATAGTGGTGGAGCAAAGGACCCGGTAGGCGAACTTTTCTCCGCTTTCGCTATCTTTGAGATCCTGCAGCGTTACCGTGCTTTTATCACCGCTGAAATTGTAAGTCAGCTTCAGGTGATCGTCAAACACGAACACGGCATTTACAAAAGTCTGAATCAGTTTCTTTTGCACCTCGCGGTTTGAGGCATCACCGTTGCGCAGGTTCTTCAGGTAATATTCGATGTGCGATTTCTGCAGGCGGTAGCCGTTGGCAATCTGCTGGTCGGCAATCGAGGCCTTCAGATCCGCTTTTTGCTGGGTCAGCTCATCCATGCGGGCTTTGGTTTCTTCGGTCAGGATACCGGCCTCAATGGCGCGGATCAGGTTGGAGATGGCGGTGTCCGTTTGCCCCAGCAGCTTCTGCAGGCGTTTCAGTTCTTCCTGGCGGTTATCCTGCTGCAGATAATATTCCCAAGTGTGTTCAATGATCTGGTTCAGCAGGTCGTCGTCATGCAGCAGGGCAAGCGTGGCCCGGATAACGGTTTCTTCAATGTCTGCCTGGCGCACGGCCTTTTTTGTGCAGGCGTGGAAGCGCTTTTTGTTGGAACAGTTGTAATAGGTGTGCCGGGCACCGGTTCCGCTGGTGCCGCATTCGCCAAACATGGGTGCGCCGCATTTGCCGCAGAAAATTTTATCCGAAAGCAGATATTCTGTGTACGACCATGTTCGGACAGGGGCGCGCTGGTTGATTTTAAGCATGGCCTGCACTTTGTAAAACAAATCGTCTGAAATGATTCTTGGTATGCCATCAGCTACTTCGCGGCCCTCAAACTCATAGATGCCGATGTACTTTTTGTTTTTAAGAATGGTTCCCAGGCTATTATTGGTGAAAGGCCTGCCATGCCGGGTGCGCAGCCCTAAACGGTTTAACTCTTTGACGATCTGCGTTACGGTTTTGCCATCGGCGTACATCGTGTAGATCATGCGCACAGTGGGGGCTGTGGCTTCGTCTATGGCATACTTCTTGTCAGCCCCTACCGTGAATCCCAATGGACGCGCACCGCCCAGTGACTGGCATTTCTCTGCGCTCTCGGCACGGCCGCGGCGAATGTTCTGCGACAGCTGCAGACTGTAGTATTCCGCAAAGCCTTCCAGCACGCTTTCGAGGATCACGCCCTCGGGGGTCTGCGGGATGGTTTCGGCCACATACTCTACACGAACACCGTTTTTGCGGCAGCGCATTTTATTGATGGCAATTTCTTCACGGTTCCGGCCGAAGCGGTCAACCTTCCACACGATCACCACGGAAAACTGCTTCTTGGCGGTATCGCGCAGCATCTTTTGGAACTCGCCGCGGTTATCCGTGCGGCCTGTTTTGGCGCGGTCTATGTATTCGTGCACGATGGTGTATCCATGTGCGGCAGCGTACTTCTTGGCCTCCGACAGCTGCCCCTCAATGGACTGCTCACCTTGGCTGTGGCTGGAGTAGCGCGCATACACCACGGCGAGCTCACCGCTTTTTATTTTGTTCTCCATAGTATACCTCTTATATGATGGCGAATGGCAACATTGACATGGTAACACTGGGCAAGCTTTGCACCCTGCTGGAATGCCAGCCGGGGAGATTCTGGAATATGTTCCGGATGCAGAAAAAGAATAAGGCTTATTTTCAAGGATCCGTTCCCGCTGCTGCGGGGGCGGATTTTTTTATTTACAGCCCGCGTTCTGCGCCAGAACCGATGGAAACCATCTCGGTGGCGTCACCGAAATGGTCGGCATTTTGATACCTCGACTTTATATTTTATACTCCTGCCGGGAAGGGGGGCAGAAATGGTTTAAATTAAGGAGACTGGAATATCGTCAACAGTGAATATAAGCGTTTTTATGTAGCATACAGCAGATCCATGAATTGCGATTCCGTTACGATTTGAATATCACCGCCCGCTTTTTGGATACGCTGGGCTTCCAGCTGCTTATCAGGGCTGCCCTGTTCGCCAAGAATCAGATAGTCGGTTGTATCTGTAACTTTAACAGCATATATGCCGCCAATATCAACCAATGCCTGTGCAGCTTCCCGGCGGGACATCCGCTGCAGATCACCAGTAAAAACACAGCGTTTTTTGTATAGGGGGCTGGAAGGATTCTCTTTCCCTGGTTGAGCAATCACAGCGGATACTTTGGGGGCTCCGGAGGAAATTCCTTCGATGGCACCGTTATCGCCATTCCCTTGTAATATAACGGCGAAAATTTGCCCGCATACCAAGGCATCATCCTCGGCGCGGTGGGCGTTGGTTTGAGTGATACCATAATGTTCCGCTACAGTGCTCAATTTGTATCGCCCTAATTCCGGGGAGTCCCGGCGCGATAGTGCCAGAGTATCAACAAACAGCGGCTCAGCGTGTATACGGCTGCGAGAAAGTGCTTTTGTTAAAAATGCGGCATCGAAAGAAACATTATGGGCTACCAGAGGAATCTTACCGGTTAGCACATCCTCGCCAACGAAATCCGCAAACTGATGCATTGCCTTATATTCTTTCGGTGCGTCTTCCAAGTCAGCCTCACTGATATGATTTACTTCTGCGGCTTGTGCCCCGATGGGAACATTTGCATGGATCAGGGTAGACCAGCTTTCTACCGGTACAAAATTACGAAACCGAACGGCGGAAATTTCTATGATTCGGTCGGTTTTGCTGGAAAGACCGGTTGTTTCTGTATCAAAGGCAACATATTCCTGCCGACAGGTTTGAACAAATTTCTTTGTGAGGCGCGGCGCATACTGGGTGACGGTTTTCGCGCCGCTCCGATTGCGGCTCCGTTCGAGTGTTTCCTGCTTTTCTTCTGGCTTTCCCGGAATCTTGATGCGTTGTAAGGCAACGGCAACCAGCACCGCCAAAATCAAAATTAGGACATTTCTCATGATTACACCTTCTCAATATTTTTTGATTTTTTCGCTTAAACAGTCCGCGGCACAAGCCGAATCAAAACCAATGGGTATAGCCTACAGCTTTGCCCTCAATTTGAATATCGTTCAGCTCCGGGCCGGAGTAGGAGCGAGGCCGGTATGCGCTGTTGGCAGGCACCAGCGTGATGGTGTTGCCATCGTAGTATACACGCTTGAGGGTGGCCTCATCACCAATACGCACCGCGGCAATTTCGCCGTCATCCACCGTAGGCTGAATTTTGATATACACAACATCATGGTCATGGATACCGGCATCGATCATGCTGTCACCATGGCAGCGCAGGCAAAAATCGCAGGAGATGTTTTCAGGCACATCCACCATGTCCTGCACATTCTGCTCAGCAGTGATCGGATCACCACAGGCGATGTCGCCAATCAAAGGGCGTTTGACCATCTTGGGCGGCGGCTCGAAGCCCGGCGGGATGGGCGAGGGAAAAGCATCATCGGTGGCCTCCCATCCCATTAAATAGCTGGGAGTCGTATTAAGGGCATTTGCAAAAGAAACAATTTTAGATTGGGTCAAATCAACCTTGCCTGCCTCAATCTTGGCAATGGAAGATCTATCATTATATCCTGTTTTTTGGGCCAGTTCACCCTGTGACATACCAAGGGCAACCCGAAGATCTTTTATCCTTTTATAAACATCTAACATACAAATCAACTCCTCAGATACACTATAACACGGGTGTGAAAGAAAATCAACAAATTTGCAAAAAACGGTTGACAATGATTCACGGCGATGGTATAACATGAGTAGTGAATCAAATTCACATAGAGGGGAGGGCGAAAAATGACAAATGTTGATTTACTAAAAGGCAAAATAGACGCTATGGGCGTAACCATTACATTCTTGGCGCGAGAAATGGGTATTTCTCGCGAGGGATTGTATAAAAAAATCAACGGCAATACAGAGTTCAAGGGCTCCGAGATAGCAATGTTGGCGCGGCTTCTACATATGTCTTTAGAGGAAAGAGACCAAATTTTTTTTGCTTAAAATGTGAATTACATTCACACTCTGAAGCGGAAAGGCAGATATGTATGGTGAAAAACAAAACGCCCCGGCCGGATGAGCAAGACCCGGCCGGGGAAGTAGAGAAGTTGAGAAGAACGATGCATTTATGGATGATCTTCGGTATTGTTCAGGGCATCGCACAACTGGGGATCATCTGCCAGCTTCTTCAGCTCATCGAAATCAACAGCAGGCTGGCTAGTGGACTCGCACAGACTGCGGAAATATTGCAAATCATCATGGAGCTCCTGAATCACTAAAAAGAAAGGAAGGTGAAACCGTTGAATATTTGTGAAGCGGTTTTAGCCGTGGGTGCAGAGAATCCGTTTATTGCCCGGCAATGCTGGCTGCAGGAAATCGGCCGGCATTCAGGGCCGAGTGCATATTTGCAGCCAACGGATTCCGTGGGCTGCGTAATGCACAGCCAGCTTTTGAACACAAGTAAGATCTGGACACCCACATTGCAGGATTTACTTGCGGACGACTGGACAACGACTCAAGGCTTCTGAGCGAGATAAGCTGTGATAGCTGCGCTGGTCATGCCCTCGGCTATGGATTCGATAGCCGCAAGGGAATAATCACGCACTGCATTTAGCCCAGCTTTCATTTTCTTCCAGCGCTGTGAATCTCTAAGCTTATCGGCAAGCTGATGACCCTCATAGGTGACAGCTGAAATGCTGCAGTAATATATAAAGCTGTTCGTCCATTTGATATTAGCGGAAATGTAACCGGCATCCTCCAAATTGATGACGGCATATGCGATATCGGCTTTATTATACTCCGGAAGCACTTTTGAAAGATCCTCTAAGCTGAGATAAGTTTTTGTGACACAACCGGAATCGTCTACAAAGAATTGTTGCTGATCTTCTATTGCAAGCAAAACAGCGCGGAAGCAGTCCATATCAAGTTTCAAACAAACATCTCCTTTCTTTCTGCCATTGTAGCGCAGAAGGAAAAGAATATCAATTAAAAGAGAAAGGCAGGTACTTGCAATGATGGAAAACACAGTAAAAATCGACTTTAACAAGGCCCCGGAGTATCAGAAGGACAGTCTGGCGCGGGCATTGGTGGAAGCCATGAAGGCATTCTACTCTGATCCGGAGAACCTGAAGGGGTATGAAGAATGGATGGCCCGCGAAGGTCGGCTGCGTTATCCCGAAGAAGCGAAAGGAGTGACGGGATGATTGACAACAGTCTGACGGCCGCGGATGTGGAGGATATCAAAATCATGTACCGCGACTGCAAGTACAAGCGCCAGCAGATCCATATTCTGGCGGAAATGTATCTGGTGAGCCAAGAAACAATCGTGCAGGTGCTGGGGCTGGATGTGCTGCCCGGCGGGCGCGGATATCGAAAAGGAGTGAAGAAACATGGATAAAAACAAGGAAACAGTGATATGTGCGGTCTGTGAGCGGGAGGTTGACCCGCAGAAAGAAATGATCGCAGAGATGAAGACTACCCTGGCAAAAGACGGTAGCTATCACAAAAGCACACTCTGCATGGAATGCCTGCTGAAGGTTCTGGAGGGATAAAATGCAAGAGATCTACATCACTGTAACAAAAACAGCCGCCCCGGCTGGCACCGGGAACGGCTGTAAAAATACCAGCACTCTCGAAAATGTTGGTACCCCTATTGTAAGGCGCAAAAAGCGCCGTGTCAACCTGCGGCCCATGACGGCAGCACTGCTCATGGTGCTGCTCAATGCGCTGATCTGGGTGCCCACCGCCTATTATGAGCGCGGCTACTGGGCCATAGGCTGAATGGTTGCTGATCATAGCCACCGGCGTGTACTGCTGGTGGCGCGCACGGGAAAGGGAGTGAATCAGCATGGAGTACATCTGCAAGTGCGGAAAAACCTTTACCAAGAACACCAGCGCAGCTGTTACGGGCTACCGCAACACGGCCGACTGCACAGGCTGCCCCTATCTGCTTGAGTACGGGCCGGAAAAGTGGGACGGCAGCGGCTTCCGGCGGGATGTGCAGGGCCATGAATGCCGCGCCACGCAGGGGCTGATCTATCGCACGGCCCTAAGAGGTGATCTGGCCGGCAAGAACTCGCTCCATATTATGAGTCTGGATTTTGATTTTCTCGAGCGTGTATCCTGCTGGATCAAGCAGCACTATCCGGGTGCGGAACTCTCCGGCACATTTTCGCGGGGGAATATTCGCGGAACAGATTACGAAGCGCACGGCCGCTACTCGCAGGGCATCTATTGTGCCCAAAACAAGGCGGGTGTGGCTGCCAAACAGGCGCTGTTGGCGGAATTCTTTGACGGCCACGGTCACCGGCTCGATCTGAGCAGCGAGGCCGAAAAGGCAAAGATTCTGAACGATATTGAGAGGGGAAAGACAAAACGCATGGATTATATCATTAGCGAGCGCACCGGCGATGGGCGGCTGTACGCTTTGCGAAACGGGAATTTCTATTTTTATAATAAGGCCACAGCCCAGTGGCTGCCCAGCAGCTGGCTGACGCAAGGGTATGAAAAGGCAAGGGGCAAAGAACCTTTGACCAAAGAAGACTTCATGCAATGCGATCCGCTTGAGCCGGTTGACGAATGGGAATTGCCTTGTCAGGCATTGGATGCGCTGGAAAGCAGCAAGAAGAACACCAAGCCCTGCCAGTGCGCTACCTGCACCTGTACGGGCTGCCACGAGCAGTGCTTCGGCAACTGCACGGATTGCGGAGACCCGACAACGGATTGCAACAGCTACCAGACCGGTGGGCAAAAAATCCCTTTTGGGCACTCGGTTGCGGAAACTGGGACTGCACCCGATGGCCGGCAGGATGCCAATGCTGCGGAAACCGCCCCGGCTGGTGATTGGACTCCGGGCGGCGGTGCGTGGGATGATTCGGATTCCATCGCGCCGACTGCGGAAAACGAAGAAAGCGAGGATGAAGTATGTACACAGAAAAGCCCCAAGACGGCAGCCCCTGCAGCAATGCCCCCGAGCCCCAAGGGCCAAGGCTCCCCTGCGGATGCTGGAGCTGCAGCACTAAGCCCGTGCGATGCAGCACCTGCCTGTTCAGCAGCGGCGTTTGACTATAGCGGGCTGGATGCCCAGACCGTGCAGGATCTGCAGCTTGCCGAGCGTGAATACAAAACCGGCAGGAAAATGGCTGAGATCGGCCTGCGGCGCATGGCGGATGCCGTGGCAATAGCGCATGATGCACTGTGTGGAGATGTCGCAAATTGCGACAAGTTGAAGCACGGCAACCGAGGAGAAGATTCTTTTCGCTACTGGTGCGCAAGCATTGGACTTAGTAAGGATAAGGCATACCGCTTGTTGCAGGTCGCTGAACTTTTTGCCAACAGCAACCCCAATCAGCAAAAGCTGCTGCAAGAACTCTCGCCCAGCTTACTGTACGCTGCGGCCAAGCCCAGCGCTCCCGAGGAGGCAGTGGATCTTGTGAAATCCGGGGACATCAAAACCCACAAAGAATATCAGCAGCTGATTGCCCAGCTGAAGCAGGCCGAAGCCGAGCGGGACGATGCCCGGCGGGAGAAAATCGAGCTGGCTGCCGACTGCAACCGCCTTGGGCTGGCTGCTGACAAAGCAAGGTCCGATAAGCGCAGCCTGATGGAGGAGATCAACAGCCGTGAGCGTAAGATCACCGAGCTGCTCAACCAGAGCGAAGCCGCCGATCAGCAGGCCGAAAAACTGCGGGCCGAGCTGCGGCAGGCGAAAGCTGCATTGGAAGGTGTGAATGCAGATTCTTCGGTGGCGCGTGAGCGTGCTGACAGATTGGCTGTGGAGTTGGCTGAGAGCGAGACAGAAATTGCACAGCTGAAAGAACAACTTGCGGCAACGCCCGGTGTGATCGATGGGCACGCCATTGACACAGATGAATTGGAGCGCCGGGCTGAGGCTATGGCCAAAGCCAAAATCGAAGAAGAAAATGCCAAGTGGACACAGATGGTCGAGGGCCTGCAAAAACAGGTAAAGCAGTTGCAGGATGGCACCGATATGCCCAGGAAGATCGGCACGGCTCAAGCATTGATCGATGATATCCTGACCGGCATTGAGGCGGATTTGAACTGGATGCCTATCAATCAGCAAAAAGACCTGCGCATTCGCTGCGCGTTGGACGATCTTGCCAAATCATTGCAGGAGTTTGCAGACAATTTTTCCAAAATTTGATCTTTAATTTTTGAGGAGGCACATATGGAAGAAAAAGCAAAACTGACACCGTTTTACCCGGCGGCACAGCCTGCGCTGCCCGGCGAAGTGATGGTGGTGGCCGAGCAGGTGAACGAGCAAGGCGCTAAGCTGCGCCTTATGCCCAAGCCCGCAGCCATGAGTACGACGTTGAGCATGGCCAGCGCCGGGCGCTGGAAAACCAGTTGCTATGCGGTTGGCCGGGCGCTGTATTGTAAACTGAGCCTGTATGATGAAGCCCTTGGGCTGTGGATCGACCGCGACGCACCGGACGGCGGGCAATATCGCAATGCCTACAGCAACGCCCTGCAGGCCGAGGAGGCAGGCAGCTTGTATGCTGCTATGCGCAGCTTTGGCTTTTGGAGGGATGTGGCTGCCGTGCCCGGCATGGTGCTGAGTGCCAATCAGGTGCATATCCAGCCGGTAATGCAGGGGCAGCGCGTGACCGGCTATTGTCTGGCCGGGCGGTTGACTGTGACCGATCTGCAGCGCAGCGAGCGCGGCGAGATCACCGGCGTCACTCTGCGCGATGCCAACGGAGGTGTGATCCAATGGACAAGCCCCTTGCGGTGATCGACTGCACATGGAGCAGGGCACACGGTTATGTGCTGGGCCCGGCAGGCGAGTTTAACAGTGCTGTGCTGCTGGCGCAGCTGCAGGACGCGGAAAAACGCACGGGTAAGCCGGTGCCGCTGCGCATCAGCTTTGGGCGCCCGGCCCGGCGGCGCAGCGGCCAGCAAAATAATCTGATGTGGGCGCTCATCGGCGTGCTGGCCGAGCATATCAGCGGCCGGCTGCCCACCCCTGAGGAGCGTATGGCGCTGTACTGTGACCTGCTGGCCGAGTATGGCAGCGAGGTTGTGTATCTGCAGGCCCCGGCGGGGGCAGAAAATGCGCTGCGCAGGGCTTACCGTGCAGTAAAGGCCATTGAGCACCGGCCCGATGGCCGGGTGGAGTATATGGCTGTGGCGGGCTCCAGTACATTTACGACCAAAGAGATGCACGACTTTATAGAGCATATTTTTGACCGATTGGCCGAGGAGGGAGTATACGATCCGCGCCTGCCGGGCTGGCGGCTGGATTGGTTACGCCTGCAGAAATGATTTTTTAAAACTTCGCCCCGGCGGGCGGGGCTTGTTTGCCATACCCATTTTTGCCCCCAACAGGAGGAAAGGACCTATGCCGCAAAGCATATTGCAAAGCCGAAAGGAATGCTATTTATGCCGAGAGCTGCTGTTTGTGCAGAATACAGGCGGCCTGCAGTTGCACCATATTTTCCCGGGCAGCCGCAGGCAGATGAGCGATAAAACCGGTTGTGTATGCTGGCTGTGCCGTGAGCATCATACCGGCCGACACGGTGTGCACCACAGCCGCGCGTTGGCCTTGTGGTTGATGCAACGCTGCCAGCAGGTATATACCGAGCGCAGCGGCCAGGAAGATTTTATGAGAAAGTTCGGCAAGGATTTTTTGAGTATATCCATTGCCGGGCTGGAAACGGAGGATATTTTATGATCAACAGTGTTGTGCTGGTGGGCCGTCTGGTGGCGGACCCTCAGCTGCGCCAAACCCAGCAGGGCACGGCCGTGGCCAGCTTCCGTGTGGCGGTGGATCGCAGCTTTGCCGGGCCTAATGGCCAGCGTCAGGCAGATTTTATCGACTGTGTTGCCTGGCGGCAGAGTGCTGAATTTGCAGCAAAATATTTTCAAAAGGGCAGCCCCATCGCCGTGCAGGGCAGCTTGCAGACCAGGCAATATCAGGATAAAAACGGCAACAACCGCACGGCAGTAGAGGTGGTGGCCGGGCAGATCAGCTTTGTGCCTGCCCCGACAGGCTGGCGGCAGGGCGCTGCGCCGAATGCCGCCCCGGGTGCTGCGCAGACAGCAGCACAGCCCGTATTTGCCCCGGCAGCCGGGGAATCGGCCGTGTATCAGCAGCAGGCCATGCCCGGAGCAGGGCAGAGCCATCAGGCACGGGCCGGATATGCAGCCCCGGCGGGCGGCAGCTGGGCGCAGGGGGCAGACAGCGATTTTGCCCCCATCAATGATGATGGCGATCTGCCGTTTTAAAACGGCAGCCTTAATGTGAGAAATTTCACGAAAAAATAACCAAAAAAGAGAATAGGTGTTTCGATATGGCGCGTGAGTATTTTTGCGCCAGTCACGATATGCTGGACCTATATGCAGGGTTATCCGACCAGGAGTTCGGGGTACTGATGCGGGCAGCGCTGAAATACAGCGCCACCGGAGAAGTACCTGTGCTGAAGGAAAGAGTCGCTTTGCTCTGGCCTGGCGTAAAGTGGCAGGTAGACAAGCAAGTGCAGGCTTATGAAGATAAGTGCCGCAAAAACGCAGAAAATATTCGGAACCGCTGGAAAAAACAGAAGGCGGTTTCTACCGGAGCAAGTGAACCCACTGTATACGACCGTATACAGCCGAATACGGGTGAATACAAAAATATAAATAAAAAAAATACCCCCCTTACCCCCCAAGGGGTCGAAGTGGCAGCGGCTATGTATGACCCCGGCGTGGCGCAGGTGGCGGAGTGCTGGCAGCAGAACATGGGAGTGCTCAGCCCGGCGCTGGGCGAGCAGATCGCTGCTTGGGTGCAGATGGTCGAGCCGGGCATGGTGTGCGCAGTGATCCGTTACGCTGTACTGGCAGGAAAACGGGACGGCCGGTATATCGACAGCATTATTCGCAACGCGGCAGACCGGAATATAACCACGCTTTCGGCATGGAATGCCGAGCAGGTAGAACGACAGAATAAAAATGCCCCGGCGGCTGAGCCGGAACAGGAGGTAAAAAGAAAATGGCTGTAAACAATGTAAATCTGGAAACGGCAGCGCTGGGTGCCGCTATGTTGAATCCTGAAGCGGCAGCGCTGGTATTTGGCGGTTTAAAAGCACAGGATTTTGAAAATGCCGAGCTTGGCGGGCTGTTCAGCCAGCTGCAAAAGCTTTGGCAGCAGCATGGGCGGCTGGATATCGCTATGGCCAGCACGGTGCCCAGCAAGGAACTGGCCGCCCAATGCGCTGAGGGAACGCCTTCCATCAGCAAAGAAAATGTGTCCATTTGGACACACACCATCGCAGACCGTGCCACGGCCCGGCGGGTACAGGGCATTGCACTGGGCATGGTCACCGGCGAGCCTGGCATGGACGAACTGCAAACCAAAGCCTCTGAGCTGATGCAGGCACTTTCGGGGCAGAAAAGTGACGAATGGCTGAGCCTGGGCGAGGGCTTTATTGACTTTTACGCCCGCCAGCGCGGTGAAAAACCGGTATATATCAAGTGCGGCTATCCCAAGCTGGACAAATTTACTTATCTGGAGCCCGGCGATATGGTGATCATCGGCGCAAGGCCCAGCGACGGAAAAACCATGACCAGCCTGAACCTGTCGATCGGCTGGGCCAAGAAAGGATACAAGGTGGCCTATTTCAGCCTGGAAACCAGCGGTCGCAAACTGTTTGACCGCCTGCTGGCCTGCTGGGCGGGCCTGAACCTGAGCGAGATCAAGCGCGGAGAGATCCCCACTGAGGATGCCGAGCTTATGCAGGACTGCCGGGAATTCTGCCAGTTGCCTATTCAGCTGTGCTGTGCGGCAGGGCGTTCGGTAAGCTGGATGAGGGCGCAGACTGCCAGAGTGGGGGCACAGATCGCAGTGGTGGATTATCTGCAGATCGTGGACGGGCCCGGCAAAAGCCCTTATGAAGTGGTGACCGGGGTAAGCAAGGCGCTGCATACCTGGGCGCAGGCCGATAAGGTGATGGTAGTAGCGCTCAGCCAGCTGAGCCGTAACGGGGCGGGCAACCCGAAGCTGACCGACCTGCGCGAGAGCGGGCAGGTGGAGCAGGATGCCGATCTGATCCTGCTTTTAAGCCGCAAAGTGGATGAAGATACCGGAGAGACCGGGGAATACATCTGGGATATTGCCAAAAACAAGGAAGGCCAGACCGGCGCTATTCGTATGGGCTGGGACGGTGAGCACCAGCGCGTTCGAGAGCTGGAAGCCTGATATTTTGAAAGGGGAAAGAAACGATGATCCGAATTGCTGTTTGCAATCTGAAGGGCGGCGTGGGAAAATCCACCGTCAGCATAAATCTTGCCTATGAGCTGGCGGCCAGCGGCTGCCGCGTGCTGGTGGTTGACCTGGATAAGCAGGCCAATACCACAAAATTTTATAACAGCTTGGACTATGAACGCCCGGCGGTAGGGGAACTCATGCTGAACCGGGCGGCACCGGTAAAGGTAATCAGGCAGAAAGTAAGCTGTCCAAATGGACACATTGACCTTGTACCCAGCAACATGAATCTGCTCACAGCCAACCGGGAAATTCTGCTGGATACGCTGCACGCACAGCACAGCCGCCTGAACAAGGTGCTGCATCTGGTAGATGACCGTTACGATTATTGCCTGATGGACTGCCCGCCTGATGTAGATATAGGCGTGATCAATGCCCTAAGCGCCGCAGACTTTTTGACTCTGCCCGCAGACTGCGGCGAGTGGGCAGGCGATGGCGTGCGGGAGCTGCTGGAGCAGGTGCAGACGATACAAGAGGGGCATAACCCTAATTTGAAGGTGATGGGCATACTGCGCACGATGTACCGCCGCACCAAAGCCTGTAATGCCGCTGTGGAAATTTTGCGGGGGCTGAATGCGCCGCTGATGGATACGGTGCTGCCAAGGGCAACGGTAATACAGGAGGCGACTGCCCGGCACAAGGCTGCTGCCGAATATGCGCCCGGCAGTAAGGGCGCGGCGGCCATGGCGGCGCTGGCGCAGGAAGTGCAGGCAAGAGTAATGGCCGGGTATGGTGATGGCAATGAGTAAATTCAGTATCAACGACCTGATCCAGACCACACCGCAGCAGCCCGGCGGGCAGATCGAGTACCTTGACACCGATGAATTGATCGAGAGCGAAAGCAACCATGAGATCTATACGGTGGCGGATCTGAATCTGCTGGCGGCGGATATTGAGCAGCGCGGTGTACGGAGCCCGCTGGAGGTAGTGCAGACAGCCGAGGGCTGGCGGGTGGTGAGCGGGCACAGGCGCTTGGCGGCCTGTAAAATCGTGGAGGCCCGGCGGGGCCGACATATGCAGGTGCCCTGTATCGTTGTGGAATATGCCAGCAGTGAAGACGAGCTTTTGGCGCTGGTGATGGCCAATGCAACGGCTCGTGAATTGAGCGACTGGGAAAAGCTTCGCCAATATGAAGTGCTGCACAGGATATTCACGGCAAAAAAGCAGCGCGGTGAGCTGGGCGGCTCTATGCGGCAGGCACTGGCTGATGCCTTGGGAGAGAGCAGCGGCGGCATGGCCCGCCTGCAATATGTGGCGGCCAAGGCAGATGAAGATACCCGCGCACAGCTGCGGGCGGGGAAAATCAGTCTCAACCAGGCATACAGCATGGCACACAGGGATAGTGCAAAAACGCTGCCTCCAAATAGCGAGGCCACGGCTGAAAAAAAGATCTGCAACTGTGAATATGCCCGTCTGGTGCTGGGGAATAAGGGCAAGGCCATTTGGTGCAGACAGTGCGGCGGTGAAATGACTGCCTATGAAGCGCTGCGGCGTGTGGCCGAGGTCAGGGCCAGCATACAACCGGAAGAATAAACTGAAAGCCGCCCGGCGGAGAGCGCTGTCCAAATGGACAGGTTTTCTGCCCGGCGGCTTATGGGGCGCTTATCATAAAAGTGAGGGGTATCATGAACTATAGCGAAAAGGTAGAATGGCTGCGCCGCTATCGTGCGGCGCTCAAGAAAGAAAAGCTGCTGCGCGATGAGCTGCTTGCGCTGCGGGAGCGCGCGGCTGGCTGCGGAAAAGCGTTTGACGGCGTGCCGGGAGCTGCCTCAGATGGCCAGAGCCTGCCCCGGGCTGTGGAAAGCATCCTGAAAGCCCAGCAGGAGTTGGAGTGCCAGATCAATGTGTGCGGCGCGATCCGGCGCGAGGTGGTGGCTGCCATTGGCACGGTGCAGAACGCGAAGGATCAGGATATCCTGCGCCGCCGCTACTTGCTGGGCCACACTTATGAGCAGATTGCCGAGGATGTGTTTTTTGATGAGCGCCATGTTCGCCGCCGCCATAAGGCCGCTGTACAGGCGCTGAGATTGGAGGGTGTGCCGTGAATTATCGTGCGGGAAAGGATAGCTTGAATCGCTGCATCTATCGACAGAACAGTACAACTGCACGCCAGCGCAGAGAGATCAGCCGGGAAAACCATGGCCCGAAGGATCCGCAAAAAGAAGCGCGCAGCATCCTGATGGCACATTTCCCCAAAAAAGTCAAGCCCTAAAGCAAAAGATGTCCGGGTATGTCCGGTTCCGAGGTGCTATAATGGTATTGTCGGAAAGCACAGGGCAAGGGCTTTTCGACCGGACATGAGAGCACCATTTTATTTTGATCCTTTCTCTTACCCCACACGGAACCAGCAGGCGGGGCAGCCTGTCGTGGGTATATGGTTCCAGCCCTCCGGCTGCAATGCCGGACCTATGTCGTCTTAGCTCAGCGGTAGGGCAGAGGGCTGTAAAGCCTTTGATGCGCCGGTTCGAGTCCGGCAGGCGACTCCAATCCCGTGCCCGGCTGCGGGAAAGTTTGCCGGGGCGTACCCACGCAATGGACCAAGAGTATGCGCACGCTATCAAACCCGGCGGGCGCATATTTCTTTATTACACCGGCTGCAATGCCGGTATTTTTATATCTGCCGTTATAGCTCAGTTGATAGAGCAGCTGCCTTGTAAGCAGCGGGTCGCCGGTTTGAGCCCGGCTAACGGCTCCAACACCTACCCGGCAGGCCGGAGAAGCTCGCCTACATGATTTTTTTCTTCTGTCCAGAGCGCTGCCGGGTGGGCATTACTATAAAAATGACGATATTTCAAAAGACCCGGCAGGGTCTTTTTTTATATCTCCCGCCAGAAAGGGGCAGCATGGCGAATCCACGGTATGCGAATGGAGCGCTGCGGCGCAAATACAGGGCGCGTTTCAAAGCCATTGGCGGCCCGTGCGGTATATGCGGTGGTGAGATCCACTATGACGAACCGTCTGATGCAGCGCACCCTTGGTCGTTCGTGATCGATGAGATCAAGCCTATTTCGCGCTGGCGAGAGTTTGGTTATGACTCCGCACGGCAAGCAGCAGAGGATTGGAACAATCTGCAGGCAGCTCACTATTGCTGTAACGCGCAGAAAAGCAATAAAACTGGCGAATTTTTGCTTAAAATAGAGCAAAAAAAGCCCATTTCAGACGGCGATTGGTGAGGGTGGGGGAGTACCCCCGCCCTACCGGCGAGCGACCTCGGGGCCGTCCAGCGCCGATTTACACACAGGGAATTTTGAAGGGGGTGTGGGGCTGTGGCAAAAATGAAAACGGTAACGGCTAAGCTGGGGCGGCTGGAGCAGTTGAAAGAACTGGCCAAGGTGCTGGCTGCCAACATTGATGCCTGCGAAAATCCCAGCGCACTGGCACCGCTGGCCAAGCAATACCGGGAAACGATATTGGAGATAGAACAGATCGAAGGAGAAAAATCAGATGACGATGAGATCGGCGAAGTGCTTGCCCAGCGACAGGCTGATGGGAAGTCAGGCACCGTGCGAAAGAATCGCGCCAAGGGCTGACAGCCCGGACATTCTGGATGCGCTGAAGATCCTTCGGGCGGGCAAGATGCAGCTGGACCCATGGCAGAGCGATATTCTGGAGGACTGGCTGCGCCGAGATTCGGCGGGCCGCTGGGCGGCACCAACCTGCGGCGGCTGCGTGCCCCGGCAGAACGGCAAAAGCCTTTTGGTGCAAAGCCGTGCCGAGGCGGGCATGCTGCTGTTTGCCGAAACCGTGATCTACACGGCACACCTGCAGAAAACCGCTACGGAAACTTTTGAGGAAATGCGGGCGTATTTTGAAACCCCAAAGCTGCGGCGCTATGTGGATGAGATCAAAACGGCACTGGGGCGTGAGCAGATCAACCTTGTGAATGGCGCGAAAATTAAATTTCTGGCCCGCACGCGCAACGGCGGCCGCGGCCAGCACGGGGATCTTTTGATTTTTGATGAGGCGCAAGAGCTGGACGAAACCTCGCAGGGCTCGTTTTTGCCGGCCATTTCGGCCAGCCTGAACCCGCAAACACTCTATCTGGGCACCCCGCCCGGGCCGGATGCCATGGGCACAGTGTTCCGCAACCTGCGCGAAAAAGGGCTGCAGGGGAAAAGCGGAAAAACGGCATGGTTTGAATTTTCCGTGCCGGAGATCGGCGATATCCACGATAAAAGCCGCTGGGCACAAACCAACCCGGCGCTGGGGCGTCGCATACAGCTATCCACCATCGAGGGCGAGGCCGAGCAGCTTGACCCGGACACCTTTGCCCGAGAGCGCCTTGGCTGGTGGAGCCCGATCGCCTCGCAAAAAATTGATTATGCCCTGGATAAGGCAGCCTGGGAAAAATGCGCCAGCGATGAGCCAAAGCCAGAGGGCCGCACTGCCTACGGCGTGAAGCTGGCCTCAGACGGCAGCGCCGTGTGCCTTTGCGGCGCGGTGATCCCCAAGGCCGGTGCAGCCAGAGTGTCGATGATCGCACAGCAGTCTACAGCCAACGGGCTGGCATGGCTGGCCGACTGGCTGAACCAGCGATATGACAAGGCGGGCTGTGTGGTGATCGATGGGCGCAACGGTGCCGATGTGCTGGTGGATAAGATAAAGCCTGTGTGGCGCGCTAAGACATCGGTTGTGCGGCCATCGGCCAAGGATGTGGTGGCGGCCGTGGGCGGCTTTACAAACGCGGTGGCCGAGGGTGAGCTGACATGGTTCCGGCCGCAGAAGGCGCTGGATGAGAGCGCACGGAACGCCACCAAGCGCCCCATCGGCGGCGGCTACGGCTTCGGCGGCGAAAACAGTTTGCCAGTGGAAGCCTGTGCGCTGGCACTTTGGGGTGCAAAAACCTGTAAACGGGATCCAGCCCGTAAAATGCGAATCGGATAAAGGAGATCGGCATGACCGTATTAAATTTTAGCGGCGTTTTGGGCCTTACCCCCAAGGAAGTGCGGCAGCTGCGGGCGCTGGTGGATGTGTTTAATGCCCATCAGAACCGCAACGCAACCAAAGACAAATACTACGAGGGCCACATCAGCCTGAAGGATGTGAATATCGGTATTGCACTGCCGGGTGGTATCCGAAACCTGGAGGTTGGCTGCAACTGGGGGCAAAAAACCGTGGATGTGCTGGCTGCCAGAAGTATGTTTGATGGCTTTGTGGGCAAGGACACAGAAGCATTGACCCAGCTGGTGGCAGACAACCGTTTGGTGGCCGAGTATGCCAAGGCTTGCCGGGATGAACTGAAATATGGCTGCGTGTTTGCCACGCTGTCGGCCGACACAGGCATTGGCTGCCGGGTGCGCTTTCACAGCCCTTCCACGGCGGCTGCACTGTGGGATGGCGAAAAGGGGCGTATCGGCTGCGGGCTGGCCATTATTGATACAGTTCCGGACGAGCAATTTTCTGACCGCTGGGTACCGCAGCTGCTGAACCTGTATACCGATTCGGCAGTGGTGGTGCTGGAAAAAACACCCAACGGCTGGGTGGCTAAGCACCATAAGCACAAAATGGGCCGCCCGCTGATGGAGCCTATGATCTGGAATGCAACCAGCGACAAGCCGTTTGGCCGCAGCCGCCTGAAAAAAGCTATTCGTGCCTTGATCGACGATTATGTGCGCATTGCAGCCAACGCCACCGTGGCGCTGGAATTTGATACCACGCCGCAAAAGTATTTGCTTGGTGTGACCGATGAGCAGTACGAGGCGGTGGTGGAAAACAAGATCAAGACCTATATGGGCAACCTGCTGGCAGCCACCAGCAACCCGGAAACCGGAGAAAATCCGGTATTCGGGCAGCTGGCGCAAGGCAGCCTTGCGCCCCATGTGGAAAAAATGCGCATGACTGCCACGCAGTTTGCGGCTGCAACAGGCCTGACGGTGACCGATGTGGGCGTGGTGAACGATGCCAATCCCACCAGCAGCGATGCGATTCTGGCCCAAAGCCAAACGCTGGTGCTGATGGCCCAGCAGCTGAACACCGGCAACGGCGAAGCACTGCGTACCATTGCACAAATGGCGCAGGCCATTGCCCGGAATGTAACGCTGGAGGAGCTTACCGAGAGCGAACGCGGTATTGTTGCCCATTTTAAAAACCCGGCCATGCCCAGCGTGGCCGTGACAGCCGATGCAGCCATCAAAATAGCTTCGGCCCGGAAGGAATTTGCCAGCACCGATACATTTTTGGAGATGATCGGCTTTGATCAGGCGGATATCCTGCGCATTAAAGCGCAGGAGCAGCGCGTGCGCGGGCAGCAGGTTTTGTTAGAGGTTGAGGATGAAAATAACTGAGAAAGCATGGGCGGAGTACATCAGACGGCTGGCGGGGCTGAATGAAAAGGCCGGGCAGCTGATGGCCGAGTATATCGCAGCCCATGGAACGGATGATGCCAGGGCGCTGATCGCCTATGCCAATGCGCTGGTGACCAAATACGGCGAGGGCAGCGCTGAGCTGGCCTGCCAGATGTATGATGCCTTGGCGGCGGCCTCAAATGTCAGCGTGCCTGCTGCCGTGCCGGCTGCCACGGCAGAATACGGCGAGGTGGCCCGTATGGTGAATGCCACCAAGAACCAGAACCCCGCAAACCTGCCCAACGGTGTGAGCCGCCTTGTTAAACGAGCAGCGGCAGACACCACGCTGCACAATGCGATTCGTGACGGCGCTGAATGGGCATGGGTACCCCATGGAGACACCTGCCCGTTTTGCATTATGCTGGCCTCCAATGGCTGGCAGCGGGCCAGTAAAAAGCTGCTGAAGGGCGGCCACGCCGAGCATATCCACGCAAACTGTGACTGTGAGTTTGCGGTGCGGTTCAACAGCAGCACCAATGTGGCAGGTTACGACCCGGAAAAATATTTGCAGCAATACCGGGCAGCGGGCAGCGATGTGAAGGCCATGCGCCGCATTGATTATGCCAAGAACCGTGAGCGCATCAACACCCAGAAAAGGGCGGCGTATGCGGCACAGGCTTATCGTAAAAATCTGGGAGAAGCAAGTAAAATTAAATTGATTCGTAGAGCGGAGGCTATTGAAATCTCCGTGAAGCGGGCTGAATCTTACGAAACGCCTGTTTTTGTTTCGGATAAGGCGTCCATCAAGCCCAAAGCTCTGCACAAGGTCAACCAGAATACAGAGCGAGCACTGTCTAAATGGGGGGTAAGTATCGACCGCAAGCCTAAGATTGTAATCGTCAGTGATGACGAATTGCGCGGTGCATTAGGTGTCTATGATCCCTGTGAAGATGTTGTTTACTATGCTGAAAGCATCGGGAAGGAAACAGTTCAAGAAGCTTCTGGCGGTGCTGGTGCTATAGAAGCCCATGAAATGTGGCATAAGAAACAGGCAGAGGAATTCCGGCGGTCTGGCTGGACGATCACACGCGAAAATCGTGGAGAGTATCTCGAAGCTTTGTGCAAAAAGTGCAAAGAACGCATTGACAAACTCGGCCTTACGCGTGATAATGTAGGAGAAGTAAGCAGGTATGCCGCTGATATGTATTTGGGCGAACGCTATGATGAAGTCGAAGCGGAATTCATGTCGTTAAAGAGGTGAATGTGATATGTGTTCATTGGGGTATCCACCGGACATCCAAAAGTTGATTGATACATTTGATCCTTATCGTAAAGACATTATAGAAAAAAATTATTCCAGTATCCCGGATGAAGCCTTACAGGCATATGAAAAATTCAAAAGTTGGGCATGGGAACAGGACCAGTAATTAAACCACGATGCAATCGCACCGTGGTTTTTTTATGCCCACCTTCGGCCGCATGAAGCCGGGGCGGGCAATTCTTATACCCAAATTCGCCCGGCATGGCGTAAAACTGCACAGCCAAAGCGGATGCGACCCGCGTCAACAAAGCGCAGGCAGAAAGGAAAAAACATGAAACGAGAAGAAGTAAAGAGCAAGATTCCCGGCATCACCGATGAACAGCTGGACTGGCTGATGGGCGAAAACGGCAGGGATATCACTGCCGAGAAAACCAAGGCTGCCGGGCTACAGGATCGGGTGAAGGATCTGAGCACCCAGCTGGACACCGCCAAGGAAGGCCTGAAGGCTTTTGAGGGCGTGGATGTGGCCGAGCTGAAGGGCCAGATCACCAAGCTGCAGGCGGATATGCAGGCGCAGGCGGACGGCTTTGCCTTCGACACAGCGCTGGATAGCGCGATCCGCGATCGTAAAGGCCGCGATGTGAAGGCGATCCGCGGCATGCTGGATGTGGAAAAGCTGCGCGCCAGCAAGGACCGCACCAACGACATCAAGGCAGCGCTGGATGGCCTGTACAAGGATAAGGCATGGGCCTTTGATGAGCCTGCGGGCGGCTATCCCAATGTGCACGATGGCGGCGAGCCCGGCGGCCGCGGCAACGGCGGAGCGGATGGCGTGGAAGCAGCCTTTACTTCAATGAATCCGAATTTGCGAATTTGAAGGTTTAATTTTTTTGCGGAAAGGAGCCACAATTATGGCACATGCAAATCAGGAGCGTTGGGCTACTCTGGTAGACGCTAAGCTGCGCAACCAGCTGGTAACCCGCGACAATCTTATTTTTAACGCACGCTATGAGGGCGATCCTAAAGCCGGCAAGGTGAAGATCCCCGTGCGCGATACGGAGGTGGCCGTGAAGGCCTACGACAAGGCATCCGGCATTGACCCTGCCGCCGGTACCACCACCTATCTGGATCTGAACATCGACCAGGATGAGGCTGTGAACGAGCTGATCGACGGTTACGATGCCGCCAGCGTGCCCGACGGCATTGTGGCCGAGCGCTTGGACAGTGCCGGTTACAGTCTGGGCCTGTCCATCGATAAAAAGTCCATCGAGGCACTGCAGAGTGCCGCCGGTGCCACCATCAGCGCCACCAAGACGGCTGCCACGGAGACCAACGCCTACAAGCTGGCGCTGGAGGCCAAGCGTGTGCTCAGCCGCAAGGGCGTGCCCGCAGATGGCCGCTTTTTGATCGCTTCTCCCGAATATCTGGAAGTGCTGATGCTGGACGAGCATTTCATCAAGCAGGGCGATCTTGCACAGGCGCTGGTGCAGCAGGGCGTAATCGGCAAGATCGCGGGCTTCAACATTTTCGAGTCTAACAATATGGACTACGAAAACAGCACCCGTGTGCCCAGCAAAAAGACCACGGTGGAATTTATTGCCGGCCATCCCAACTGGTGCCACCGTGTCATGGAGTGGCAGGTGCCCGTGCATCTGCAGGATCTTGCCGGCAGCGGTAAGTATATTGGCGCAGCTGCCGTGCAGGGCCGTAAGGTGTACGGCCTGAAGGTGAGCAAGCCCCAGACCCTGTACATCAAGCGCACCGAAGTTTAAGGCAAAGGAGGTTTTCTGATGGGCTACGCCGTAGTGGACGAGGTGGAGGCGGGATTCCGCACACTGAGTGCAGAAGAGCGCCTGCGCTGCACAGCCCTGCTGGAAGAAGCCTCTGTGATCATTGATGCCTACGGCGGGAATGCCGACCCCAGCGTGAAGGGGTTGGTTTCCTGCCGCATGGTGCGGCGGCTGCTGGGCGATGGCAACAGCATGGGCGCTGCCATGGCCCCTATGGGGGCCACGCAGGGCTCGGCCTCGGCACTGGGCTATGTGCAAAGCTGGACGATGAGCGGAGGCTCTGCCGGAGAAATGTATTTGTCCAAGCTGGAAAAGAAGCTTTTGGGCGTGGGCAGCAAAATTGGAGCGGCCAGCCCTGTGGAGGTGCTTTGCGATGGTGGGAATTGATGTGCTGCTGTACCCGATGATCGGCAGCGATGAGCTGGGCGCGCCATTATATGCGCAGACTCCGGAAACCGTGAGCAATGTGCTGGTGGGTGCGCCGGACACAGGGACCATCGTGAGTGATGTGCAGCTGTACGGCAAGCGCCTGGCTTATACGCTGGCGCTGCCCAAGGGCGATGCACACCGCTGGGACAATGCGCTTGTAGAGTTTTTCGGGCAGCGATTTCGGGTGTACGGAGATCCGGTGCAGGGCATTGATAATCTGATCCCGCTGTGCTGGAACAAGCAGGTAAAGGTGGAACGATATGGATAAGCGGGTAAAGCTGAAACTGAACAAAAGCGGTGTGCGCAGCCTGCTGAAAAGCCCGGAAATGGCCGCCGTGTGCATTGAACAGGCCCAAAAGCTGCAAAGCCGCTGCGGGCAGGGCTATGAAGTGGAAAGCTACACCGGCAAAAACCGCGTGAACGCTATGATCTGGCCGCAAAGTGCCCAGGCACGGCAGGATAACTATAAAAACAACACTTTGGAAAAAGCATTGGGAGGGCGGCACGGATGATAGAACTGACTGTGCGCAGCTTTTTGCAGCAGCAGCTGCAGATTCCTTCGGTACTGGAAATACCGGCAGCGCCGCAGGGCAGCTTTGTGCTGGTGGAGAAAACCGGATCGGACTGCCACAACCATGTTGCCCGCGCTGATCTGGCTGTGCAATGCTATGGCACCACGCTGCTGGAAGCCGCCAGCCTTTGCGAGCGCGTGAAAACCGCCATGCAGCTGCTGACGGCCCTGCCGCAGGTGGCGGCCTGCAGGCTGCAGCGCGATTATAATTTTACCGACACCGCCTCAAAGCGCTATCGCTATCAGGCGGTGTTTTCGGTAACCTACTATGGAAACGCATAACCGAACAGATCTGTTCGGGAAAGGAAAAAGCTATGACGAATGCTAATAATGTAACCGTCGGCAAGCCTAAGGTGGGCGGCTCGGTTTTTTGTGCGCCGGTAGGCAGTAAGCTGCCTACTGATGCCACCAGTGCGCTGGATCAGGCTTTTCAGTCACTGGGATACATCAGCGAGGACGGTCTGACCAATGCCAACTCGCCCGACAGCGACAAAATCAAAGCCTGGGGCGGCGATACGGTGCTGAACTACCAGAAGGAAAAGCCGGATACCTTCCAGATGAAGCTGATCGAGGCGCTGAACCTGGCAGTGCTGAAGACGGTGTATGGTAATGGCAATGTGAGCGGTGATCTGGCCACCGGCCTGACGGTGAAGGCCAACAGCACGGCAGCGGAGGATCGCAGCTGGGTGGTGGATATGGTGCTTAACCAGAATGTGCTCAAGCGCATTGTAATCCCTTGCGCCAAGATCACTGAGATCGACGATATCGTATATGCCGACGAGGAAGCCGTTGGCTATGATATCACGGTGAGCGCCACGGCGGATGCAGGCGGGAACACGCACTATGAATATCTGAAAAAGAGTACGGAGGGGTAAGCGATGCTGAAGGGAAAAACGGAAAGCGGCTTTGCGTTTGAGATTGCGGATAACCGCCTCAGCAACATTGAGCTGATCGATGAGCTGGCTGCAGCGGACAGCGGCAACTTGCTGGCAGTATCTCGTGCGCTGACCATGCTGCTGGGCGCGGAGCAGAAAAAGGCTCTGTACGATCATGTGCGCACCGAGGATGGGCTTGTGCCCACCGAAAAGGTGATGGCGGAGCTGACACAGATCATGACCAGCGGACAGAACGCAAAAAACTAATGCTTCTCGCCGCCTATGCAGCTCGCTGCCCCGGCGAGCTGGTGTGTGATATGGCCGAGGTGTATCATGTGCTGGATTGGCACAGCCTTGGCCTGCCGCTGGCAGCAACGCTGGCGGCTGGCCTTGGTGAAGATAGCCGCAGCTATAAGGCTCTGCATGGCATTAAGGTCAGCGCACGCACTATGATGATGGCGGCTATCGTGGACAATCTGGCACTGTTGGTGTGGGCAAAAACGGTTGATGGCCAAAAAGGGCGCAACCGCCCGCAATCGGTGCAGCAGCTTTTACTGGGAGAACCCAGCAAAAACAAGCCGATCGCCTTTGCCAGTGCCGCCGAATATGAGGCGGCGAGAAGCAGAATTTTATACGGCATGCAAGGCCCCTGCTGATTTGGCAGGGGCCTTGCTGCGAAAAAGGGGGAATGACTTATCGCGGATAAACCAAGCCTTGCCAGCGCGTATGTGCAGATCATTCCGTCGGCGGATGGAATCCAGGGCAAGCTGAGCGAGGCTCTTGGCGGCGAGGCGTCCAGTGCCGGTGTGAGCGCCGGCAACAGCCTTGGCAAAAGTCTGGTGGGCACAATCGGCAAAGTGATAGCGGCAGCCGGCATTGGAAAGATGCTGCAAAGCGCCTTTAGTGGGGGCAGTGCCTTTGAAACGTCCGTGGCAAAAGTGGAAACGATTGCGGATACATCGGTGCTGTCGATCGGGGAACTGCGCAGCCAGATCACTAAGATGTCCGGCACCATGGGCATCGCCGCCGGAGATATCGCGGAAGCCGCTTATCAGGCAATCAGCGCCGGACAGGACACCGGGAACGCTGTGGCGTTTGCAGGGCAGGCCTCCAAGCTGGCAGCTGCCGGTTTTACTTCCAGCGCTTCGGCGGTGGATATCCTGACCACGGCGCTGAATGCTTACGAGATGGATGCCGATGCGGCCGCCCATGTATCGGATGTACTGCTGACTACGCAGAATTTGGGTAAAACCAGCGTGGACGAGCTATCCTCCAGCATGGGCCGCGTGATCCCGCTAGCGGCTGCTTATAGCGTGAACATGGAGAACCTGTCCAGCTCGTTGGCCATCATGACGGCCAACGGTATTGCGACAGCGGAGGCTACCACCTACTCCAAGAGCATGCTCAACGAGTTGGGCAGCGCCGGATCTACAGTGGGAAAAATCTTGCAGCAGGAAACCGGGCAAAGCTTTGCACAGCTGATGGAAAGCGGCCAGAGTCTGGGCGATGTGCTTGAGATCCTGTATGACAGCGTGAGCAATGACAGCACGCAGTTTGCGGGGCTGTGGTCAAGCGTGGAAGCCGGCACGGGTGCATTGTCGCTGGCCAACGCCGGTGCGGAAAAATTCAATTCTGTGCTGGCGCAGATGGAAGACGGCGCAAATATCACCGAATCGGCCTATAAATCCATGACGGACACGATGGCCCACCGGATGCAGAGCCTGAAAACCAATGCCCAGAATCTGGGTATTGCACTGTTTAATGCCGTTGGCAGGCAGCTGGGCGATGCAGTGGGCCTTGCGAGCGGCTATGTGCAGACCTTGGGCGATGGACTGACCAACGGCGGGTTTGCGGGCTTAGTGGCTGGGCTTGGCAGCATTGCAGCGGATCTTACCGGCAATGTGGGCCCGCAGCTGCTGCAGAGCGGCATCGATCTGATGCACCAGCTTGGCAGCGGGCTCACGACAGCCATCCCGGAAATGATTGCCACCGTGCTGCCGCAGTTGATGCAGATTTCCGGTGGCATACGCGAGGGTGCCGGACAGTTTGTGGATGCCGGAATTGAGCTAATCCTCAATCTGGCAAGGGGACTGATCAACGGTCTGCCGACCATGATCGAAACCGTGCCCACCATCGTGAGCAATATTGCCGGAATCATCAACGACAACGCGCCAAAGCTTTTGCTGGCCGGTGGGCAGCTGATCCTAATGCTGGCGCAGGGATTGATCAGCGCGGTGCCTACATTGCTGGCTAACCTGCCGCAGATCCTGTTCGCAATTGCGGATGTGGTTACGGCGTTTAACTGGATCGCTCTGGGCGGAAAGATCATAACGCTGCTGAAAAACGGTATGCTGGCCGTTAAAACGACCGTAACGAACGGCATGAGGGGCGTTATGACCGACAGCATCAATTATATCAAAAGCCTGCCGGAACAGTTTAAAACCTGGGGCAGGCATATGATCGAGGGCTTGGCGCAGGGTATCAAGGATTCCATCGACAGCGTAAAGCATGCGGTGGGTAATGTGGTTTCGGCTATTACCTCTCGGTTGCATTTCAGCCGCCCGGATGAAGGCCCGCTGCGATATTACGAAAGCTGGATGCCGGATTTCATGCACGGCTTGGCAACGGGCATTCGCAGTAATATCTGGCAGGTGAAAGATGCGATTGACTATCTGGCCGGTGTGGCAGCTGTCCCGGTGCAAACACAAATGCAGGCTGTGCTTGGCAGTAACCAGCGGCAGGCCTTCGGCGGCCTTGTGCCGGCACCGGCAGGCCCAACCTATGAATTCCACAATGAATTCCACACCCACGACAGCCTGAGCGAGTCGGAGATGACCCGAGAGATGGAAGACATGATCGAGCGGCAAAAGTGGGATATCCCATAAAGAAAGGAGGTAGCACCCATGCCGAGAAAAGCAGCGGTGTATACCTATCAGGCGGAAAGCGGACAACGCATCCGTCTTGCCGCCGACAGTGATTTTTGGATCACCAATTTAAGCGGAGACGATGGACTGGACATCACACTGACCGAGCAGCAGTCGACCGGGCAGATTGGAAAAAGCCTGATCGGGCAATCGGTCGGCGCGCGAACGATCACGGTGACCGGCGCAATCGTGCGCGATCTTGTCGCCAGCGAAGCGCTGCTGCGTAAAATCATCCGCCCCATGGAAGCAGGGCGATGGATCAAAACCGTTGACGGAGAAAACTGGTATCTGGATGTCGTGCCGCAGCACACGCCGGATATCAGTGGCGGGCCGAATGTGCTGAATTACCAGTTTAAGCTGCGGGCCTTCTATCCCTATTGGCGCACGGTTGGCACAGATAAAACCATGCTGGGCGGCATAGAGGCCACATGGTTTCCAACACCGGTGTCCACGGCGGGCAGCTTTGCCATCAGCCGGTATAAGCAGGGACTGTATACGCCTGTTATCAACTTTGGCAACGCGGAGACAGCCTTTGTGCTGGACCTGCGTGCAGCGGCTCGCTGCAGAAATCCTATGCTCTGGCACAATGGTCGGCGCAGCTATATCAAGCTGTGCCGGGAAATGCTGCCAGGCGAACGGGCGGTGATCTCCACACAGGACGGCGAGCGCGGCTGCACATATTATGCCGCCGACGGTACGGCGCAAAACGGATTTTATCTTTTGGATATGAACAGCGACTTGTGGATGTGCTTGGACCCAGGCGAAAATGTGCTGAGATTGACTGCTGACGAAGGCCGCGAGAATCTGACGGCGATCATCGCGGCACCCAAGGGGGTGGCCAGCAATGTATAATGCAGCATTACGGTTGCTGGTGTACCATGGCGCACAGCGCATGGGATCCGTGGAAAGCGCCGACAGCCTGCAATGGATGCCCTGCTTTGATGATGTGGGCGAGGTGAAGCTGGTGTGCGCAGCTACCCCGCAAAATCGGGCGCTGCTTCGCACGGATGCGCGGCTGTATAATCTGGACACCCCTGGCATAGCGGCGATCATTGTGTCGGTACAACTGGCCAGCGATACATTGCAGATGACGGTGCGCGGGCGCTTTGGGCTGGATCTGCTGTCCCGGCGGGTATGCATGGGCAAGCACACGATCACAGATGCTGCGGCGGGGCTTTTACAGCTTTGTCGTGATAACCTGCGCGGGCTGCCAGTGAGCATACCGCAGGCTGCGGGCTTTACAGCAGCGTGTCAGGAGGCGGTGGATTGGCGAGATTGCGGCAGCGCAGCAGTGCAGCTGGCGCAGGCTGGTGGCTTTGGCGTGCGTGTTGCGTTTGACCCGGTGACGGGCAGCGAATCGCTGCAGCTTGTGCAGGGAGTGGACCGTACTACCCCGGGCACGGAAAACTACCGGGGCTATTTCAGTACTCGGATGCAGAACTTATCCGCCGTGACCTATACCACCAGTACGGATGATTATGCCAATGTGGTGATCTGCGGCGGCGAAGAGCCGAGCGAAGGGGATAGCTTCAGCCGGTATATTTGCACTGTGGGTGCTGTGGATGCAGCAGGTGCAGCCCGGCGAGAACTCTGGGTGGATGGCAGCAGCGTGCGGCATAAGTACACCGAGCAGGTCAATGGTGCAAGCGTAGAAAAAAGCTATACTGAGCCCGAATATCAGCAAGCGCTGCAGCACTATGCCCTGGCGGCACTGGTGGCGCACTTGGGCAGCCGCGAGCTGAAGTGTACGGCGGCCGACAGCCCCATGATCTTCGGCAGCGATTATAACCTGGGGGATCGTGTGCCGGTGATCGTGGAGGAATTCGGCTTGCACGCTACAGCGCGAGTGGCGCGGGTGAAAATTATCTACGAAGAAACCGGCCGAACGCTTTGCCCGGCTTTTGATGCATTTAAAATTGAGGGGGAATAAAAATTGACAGAGTTAACCTGCTGGCCGCTGGATAACCACGAATACACAGCGCAGGCGCTTGGCGCAGCCTATGCCGCCCGTAGTCGCGGAATTCTGCACGCATCTGACTTTGCGGCCAGCACAAATGCAGATAACACGATCACCATTGCGCCAGGCGTGGGCTGCGTGCATGTAAATGACTACTGGGCAGCGTTCCCGTATATGCTGCAGCCTGTGGTTCTGCAGTTGGATGATGCCGATGGCGTTATGCCACGCTGGGATGCGATTACACTGACATATGATAAAAACGCCAACAAGGCAGGGCTTACGGTGCGCACCGGCCAACCCAGCAGCAGCCCGCAGCTGCCGGAGATCCGCCGCGATGACAACTATGATGAGATCTATCTGTATCGCATCACACGGCCCGTTGGTGCAACTGCCATTACGGCAGATCATGTGGTCGATCTGCGCGCCGATGAGAGCTTTTGCGGGCTGATGCGCGATACCGTGGAAGCAATCGACACCAGTGTTATGCAGGCTGCATTTAATGTGTTTTTGGATAAAATCGAAACGGAACTGTCTCAGCTGCATGCCGGTACCGCTACCATGCTCAGGGCTGACTATGATTCTGACGGTGCCGTGGCGGAGGCCGGCGGCATCAAGGCATATACCGCCGCGCAGCTGCAACCGGTGCAAACCAGCCTCAGCGGCCTGGATGCAGATGTTGGCAATCTAAAATGTGTGCTTGTGTCGCTGCCCGCCTCCGGATGGAGCGGCAGCGCACCCTACACCCAGACGGTGAGTGTATCCGGTGTGACGGCAGACTGGGTGCCGGGCGTGCCCACAGCCGTGCTTGGCAGCAGCGTGGCGGTATCTACACTGCTGGCAGCCACCGAGGCGCTGGGATGCATTAAGATGATCACCAGTGCGGCGGGTACGCTGACCTTTACTGCGCCGGAGGATAAGCCCGGCGTATCGCTTACGCTGCGGGTGCCGGGTATGGTGGAAAGGAGCTGATGGCATGGCAATAACAGCAATTACGGGAGCCGGAGCAGGTAAGCTGAAGC